>Ga0180432_10000921_pt1 | contig 47364 bp, 49 predicted proteins | sample SS_ome_10_FD_132414 | JGI IMG/M metagenome (GOLD analysis project Ga0180432, IMG submission 132414) | Hypersaline lake sediment archaeal communities from the Salton Sea, California, USA - SS_1_MS_2 metaG | ecosystem: Environmental > Aquatic > Non-marine Saline and Alkaline > Hypersaline >...
CCTCACTGGGGGCTAACCCTCCCATACATCATGAGCGTTGCTACATTACTTATCAATCCTCCCCTAATAGTATTAGGGCAAATGCTAAACTTCGGGCTCCTCTTCATGATAACCCTGGTGCTATGTGCCGCATTCAGGCTGCCTAAAAATCATCCGGAAATCTATAGAAATGCCAGATTCAAATTCAGCCCTAAAATTCTTGCCATTACATCGCTATCAGCCATATCCATCAATATCGTCTTCATGGCTGTCCTGGCCTATGGGCTGCTGACTTCAGAAGAGTCAAAATGGACTTTCCCTCTCTTCGTTATTGCCGCGATTGCAGGTGTCGTCTTATATTTTGTAAGAAGGCAAAAGACGGGGCTTGAGCCGCAGCTCGGTTAGGGTATCGCTGGAAAGCTGAAATTAGAGTCGGAAGGAAGCGGCATCGTTGAATGAACCGGGCCTAGTTTGAATAGTCCTTTACAGCCTCTTTAGCCCTGGCTACGATTTCCTCGTCAGACACCCTGTACGATGTTATTGTAAAGGAACCTGCGACCTTGCCCCGGCTCCTCTCGATTTTAGCCGTTACGTCCGCCAGCGCTTTCCCTGAATTCTTGCCGCCCATGGTAAAGAATGGAATAACGCTCCGACCTTCAAAATTTGTCTTGTATATGAATGAGTTAATGGCCGGTGCCGGTCTCCAGGCCCAGACCGGAGAACCGATGAATATCGTTTCATATTGCTTTATATCGACATCTACAGGGTTTATCTCACTCCCCCTGTCCCTCATAGCTTCGTAGCCACCGGTCGCATAGGTTAAGAGCCCCGGTTTTCTGGGTTTTGTCTCCTTAACCTCCAATAGCATTGCATCCAATGCTTCGGCGATTACCTGAGCCACCAGCTTCGTTTTACCTGTAAGAGAATAATAGACTACTAACGCTTTCATGCACCATCCAAATTGGCTAATTGAATTATACATCCGACCAACCTCGAATGCAGCAACTCACTGAATTTCGGGATAGCTTGAGGCTTTATGCGATGATTGAGCATAAATAGCCGGGAAGGCAGCACAGGCCAGGTGGGGTAAGTAGGTATATCCAGATAACTGTGATTATGGGTGAGGGGTAATAGCAAAAATCGTGATTTTACCCTTAGAAGGCCCATAAAACCAAAAGACTCTATATGCCGCCGGTGTTTTCTGTTCTGCATATGCTTCAAAAACCTTCTCTCCATTGGGGCCTTTTAAACTGAAAAATTGGTGAGTTTGAAGGCTTTTGTGTCGGGGATTTTCAGCTAACAACCTTATGGTCTTGTTGACGGCCTTATAACGTTTCTTTTGGGATGCATCACTCTTAAGATGGATATAGGTCGCCTTTGCCTCGTCAGTCCATTCTAACTCAAACGACACGGCTGAGCCTAAAGAGTGTCTAAGTCAACTTTTGAGACCTTGCCCTGTGCAGCATCGGCAAGTCCCCGTTGAACCGACGCCAGGGCAACGGGGTTATTGAATAGCCATAGTTCTGAAGCAGGGATGGTTACTTGTGGGTCTAGGACAATTTGCCCGAATTTATTAGTGTATATATGATATGTGATGCCTTCCGCAACCAGGGCCTTGGGTATAACTACGCGCTTTTTGGCATCTGGCTTCACGCTAGCAGCTACCATTTCTAAATCTGTATCCTTTATTATAGTTGCCATTTTGCCCCCCCCCTGCATCGGTGGGATTGACTAGTAAGTGGGATATTCCCACTTCCCACTACATTCTAGCATAGCCGTTGAATTTGTCAAATCCCGGCTGTTGTCTCCAAATTCATAACCACATCCCTTTTTACCTTCTCCTGGTTCTCCAGTATCATCTCGCATCTCAAAGAGAAGCAGCAGAGGTTCAATACCATGTGGCTCAAGAATGGCAGGCCAAACTAATGATGACTGACCGATATTGTCAGGTATTAGGTTGTTATGATGCTGTGGAGACACATAAGAGGTATAGCCCTTGTGATAATATTGGATTAAAATAGACTGGGCATTCGGAAGACATGAATACTAAAATTAAGCAGTGTTACGAAGATGTCGCGATTTGGATAGAAAGGTCTCGCAAGGATTACGAAGCAGCAAAACTGTTAAGACTAAAGACCCAGCTCTGACCATATATCTACTTCAGCAATGTATCGAGAAAAGTGTAAAAGCATTAGCAGTTGCCTCAGGTAAATACAGCTCCGGTGATATTAAGAGGAAATTCAGCCACAACAGCAAGCAATTGCTCATAGAACTCTGGCAAAATCTGGCAGCCAGTGAAAGCGGTTCAACACTTTCCTCAATATGTGATTTAGCAAATGTAACTGATTCAGACCTAGTTGAAGCATTACAGTATACAATAGAACTCAAGCGTTTATCATTATTTCCATCCCCTTTTAAATTTGAACAGAACGACACATTGACGCTCTCACTTCAAATTAATGGGAAAGAGTTTGATTATCTATATTGTTACAATGACTCCCCACCTTCTATCATCCTCATGAAAACACCATTAGAAAGGTCTGGAACCCAAAGTCTATTTGAATTAACAATACAGTTTTCCTTAGACTCTGGTATTAAAGCCTTGGTTGCACCCAGTGCTTCAGAAAAGAAGAAAATCAAAGCCAGTTTAGAGAGCCAGTTTTTAAAAGATAGGCTGCTCTTTTCCTTGTTTTTGCTGGCAGCCTTAACTTATCAACATGAAGCCTCCACTCGATATCCTGGAGATAAAATTGGCTGCCAAAATTATAACGACAATCTACCAATAGTGAAGCACATGGGGTTGCTATATGAAATATTGGACGCTGTCTTGCCTGAGGTTGATTATTTGTTGAAGTCAAAATTATCTTGAACAATATTAGTACATGCCATGTGATTAGTGTCTGTGGAAACACCTTTCCAATTAACTGGACCGAAGGGACTAGCAAACCAGTGCTCACTAGATCAGTGAAGTTTGACGATAGCTTGAGACTTTATCGCAGGATCAGTAATGACTAGCTGCAACTGCCAAGCCGCCGTGATACGGTAGATGTCCACCGACAACAAGAATTTGGCTATCCTTGGTCTTTCCTAATCTTTTCCGCTTCCCTTTCGATAGCTCCCCTATCCGATTGTCTTGAAAAGACGTATACCCCTAAGCCGTGAAACAGCAGACCAATGCCCCAGCCACCCAGCGGGAACACAAACCAGGGAACTCCGGCCCCCGTAATATGGCCTCCTGTGAACCACCATATTAGTGCGAGCATGGTATTAATGACCACATAGACAATAGCATGAACGCGGAATCCCCTCTTTTCTTCTACCCGTTTCTTCGCCTCTTTGTAGATTTGCTCCTCAGACATCTTATCTGTCATAGCTTCACCCCCTCATGCACGGGAGTATATATTTTTCACACCGGACTTGACAAGCGGACTAGCAAATCGAGGTCCTTCAGGTCAACGAAGTTCGAGGATAGCTTCGCCAATTGCAAAATCCCAATTAGATGTACCCAAGAGCCACCAATACTCCGACAACGATGACGATTGCTCCCGCAACCTGATGGAAACGATATGTATTCTCGCCCCATAGCATTTTTGAGCGCGCAACTATTAACCGATAGACAATAAACTCGCTTTTTAATGTACTGCAGACCAGCAAGAAAAGACCTGCTACAACTATCAAAATTCCCCATAATAATTGCATCTTTTCCCTCCCTAACCAGTCATATGCAAGGTTCTTGTGACCGTTTCATAATCATTCCTTAATCATTATTTGATGCTAACGCATACTAGGTCAGTGAAGTTTGAGGATAGGTTGAGGCCAGATAGAGTGTTACCGGTGTAACTTATCCCTCCCGGTCAACATGGGTCAGAAATATAATTTCATCTGTCATTGGCTCGATATAGTATATTTCGTTATCAATAATCACCATATTCAGTACGTGCGCTGTGAATAATGTCTGACAGTTCATAATATAGCCTTTTTCTAGAGCGTTACGTTGAAGCATCAGCGCAAAATCGTCGCAATCAAACTCGTTTCTAATATATTCGTGTTCGTTTGTGTTATCCTCAGCCAGGAATAATTCTAATTCCTCAATGGAGGAGAAATTCCTCAATTCTCTAGGAGCAAGTATCTCTGTTCTTTCTTGGGATATAGTCTCTTTTGCCTCAACTAAGGCCAAATTTGTGTGCGATAGTGCTAACTTTGTCTGTGATAGTGCTGACTTTGTTTCCTCCACGCTAACGACCAAATCCTGCAGTTTGGCATTTAATAATTCTGCCTTTCCTACTTCATAAGTTAAAAGTAAGGTTAGTGCGATAACGACACCTATTAATACCTTGTTGTTAAATACAGGTTCCCCCGTTTGTCTCACCCAAAATTTATAATTGTTGTATAGCCTTTGCTTATTTCTACCCAGGAAACTTAATAGTGAATTCATAAGCCAGCGCACAGTAATTATACCTCCCACTAAGTCAGTGAACTTTGAGGATAGCTTTAGGCCAGATGGAGTCTCGCTGGAGTCTAGCCTAAACTCTGTGTCAACATTTGGCAGAACCTAGCTTCCCTGCTGCCCACCTGATAGTGTTATTCACTATATACTACTCAATAAGCTATCTTCCCCTGAAGGGGCAGTCAGGACAATTCATTGAGTAGTTTTTACAACTGTCTGCTTCTGCTACCGTGTGTCCGTTGCGCACAGCTACTATCCTGCAACTGAGTCTGCGTTTCTGTTCCAATGTTGCCTTTGACTTTGCCATATTCCCCTCCTTTAATCTATAGCTATGCCAATAATTTCCCCCAGACCTGGCCCGTGCTTATTGAAGCGGACGAGCTTTAGCTATTCATCAGGCGGAGTATCCATATTAATTATACCACCTGGTTAGTGAAGTTCGAGGGCAGCTGGAGGCTTTGCCATAGGGCCAACAATAGGACTCAGCCCAGTGCCACGCCCAGAAAGTACGGCCAGATTATTATGCCGAGCAAAATCTTCCACCAGACCAGCCCGGCATAACCGATTGTAAATAGCCAGCCGATGAACCAAATAACGCCGGCAAGAGCCGGTGAGTTGCTGGGCCAACGTTTTCTTCCCTCTGCCATGTTTCCCTCCTCTTGCGATATAATCTGCTCCTGATTTGATGACTTTCCCTGCAATATCTTAACGGTAAGTCTACTGGATAGCAAGACCTATCATAGAACCCGGGAAACCCTGAGCACAATTCACCGAGTGCCACTCTCCCACATTTAAGACATTCACTCACCGGGTCCATCGCCTGATTAAGGAAAAGGATGAAAAAAATCTATGTTATGCTCATATTTTTTGCAGTGCTATCCGGCAATGCCATATACGCCGGTGGCGGAATCCCTGAAGAGTGTCAATTGCGGTGGATAGAAAGTGAATAGCACGAAGAGAATGCCCAGAATCACTAAAGCAATCGGGGCGAAGCGGTTAAGCCTTTTCGGTAATGGAGAGGCAGTTAGCAATATATAGCTCACCAGCTGCCCAACTATGACAGCTTCAACAAAAATCGCAATATCAACCATCAGGAGACCCCGCCCCAGGATAGCTGTGTAAGAATAGTAAAGGACCACAATAGTGATTGGTATTAAATAAATTCCCAGAGTCTTGGCAAAGAAAAAATTGCTCGCCGACTTCCCAAAGCGACTGTACTCCAGAATCGCATATGCCAATGCTGGCCAAAAACCCAGCTTTAGATGTTCCCACACACTCTCGTTCACGGCGGCAATGGGAGCGATAGGAGTCCAGTGCCCAGCCCACTCGAATGCAAAGTGCAGCACCGACCCCAAAACAACTATGAAGATGATTCCCCCTACCTCCCAGCGCAAAATGTTCCTTTTCGCGGTCATAACTGCACCCAGATGATACTAAATGACTAGCTGTAGCCGCCCGTTTTCCTCCAGCGAAGCCACAGGGCCCAGGCTGTTGCCAGTACAGCCAGCACGGCAGCATAGATTTCCAGGTGAACGGCGGTAAAGAGCCCTGCCTGCAACAAAGCAACGCTGTAGTTCAATAAGCCATGCAGGAAAGCGGCTATGAGATAGAACTGCCATCCCCAGCCCCTGGCCAGACCATAACCGGCCAGTGCGGAAAAGGCGGTATGAGCGGCCACTGTAAAGAACCTCTCCCAGAATCCAGCCAGCGCCATGAAGCCGCCGGTTTGCACTGCTCCCCAGGTCCACCCGGAGGCAAAGATGAGATTATGCGCCCACTGCGCCTCGAAGATGCCGAATCCAGCTCCGGCCACAGCACCGATGGCGAGTCCCAGCTTGGGGTCAATATTCTTGCCGCTGCGCCACCAGTAGACAACCACTGGCACCAGCTTTGCCCCTTCTTGGACCAGTCCGCTGAGGAATATTTGTGGTATCCCGGCAAGAAGAATCCAGCGCTCGAGAACCTCCTGACTCCAGAAATGGCCCAGCGCCGCTCCGGCCAAAACCTGGAGGGGAATTTGAATAAAGCTAGCGGCAGCCAGGGCTAGAATGGCACTGCTTACAAGGACCGCCCAGAGCCAGGGTCTTTTAAACAGCGGCGGCTGGTAACCGGCCAGCCAAATTGCACCGAAGGCTACAGCCAGACCAATCCCCAAGGCACTGGGGTTCTGGAAGAAAGAGAGGAAAAAGCTGGCCGTGTACCCTATCATGAATTCTTCCTACGCTCTAGAATGGTTTTTGCCCAACCTCCTCTCCTGAGAACCTTTTTGTAATCATGACAGCATTCGGGCTTCGCTGGACTTCAGGTTATTATACTTTGAGTATTTCCTGCAATTTTGCCGGATTGCTGCTTTTCCCCAAGGCTTCTTGACTGCTGACTATCTTCCTTCTTACCAGGTCAATCAGCGCCTGGTTAAGGGTCTGCATGCCTTCTTTGCTGCCAAGTTCCAGGTTAGAGGGTATCTCAAATATCTTCTCATCACGGATGAGCCTTCTGATCACATTGCTGGCAATCATGATTTCAAAAGCAACTACTCGACCTCCCCCAATACGGGATAACAGCGTCTGTGATAATACCGCCTCTATCACCTGTGACAATTGTAATCTTATTTGCCGCTGCTGAATTGCCGGAAATATGTCGATTATACGGTCAATAGTCTGGGCAGCGTCAATCGTATGTAGCGTGCCCAGCACCAGATGCCCTGTCTCAGCCGCCGTGATTGCCGTGCTTACCGTGTCCAGGTCACGCATCTCTCCAATGACAATTACATCCGGGTCGTGACGCAGCGCCTGCATCAAGGCGGTGGAGAAGGACCTGGTATCGTCCCTCAGGTCACGCTGATGTATGATGCATTTCTCATCCTTGAACAGGAATTCAATCGGGTCTTCAATGGTGATGACATTTCGCCTCTCGGTCTCGTTGAGATGATTGATCATAGCTGCCAGGGTAGTCGACTTGCCGCTACCTGCAGGACCGGTGACCAAGACAAGCCCTCTTGGCTTGAGAATCAGCTCCTTACAAATTTGAGGCAGTTCTAACCCATCAATGGATGGGACATTAAATGGCACTAAATGGAAGGCAAGGCTTATTGTGCCCCTTTGCTGGAGGCCATTAACTCGGAATCGAGCTAAGCCATGAACTGAGTAGGCAAAATCCAGCTCTCGTTCTCTAAGGAAGGTATCCCTTTGCTCTCGGCTGGTAACCTGTCCAAAGACGGATTCGACATCTTGGGCTGAAAGTGGCGGAAAGTTCTCTTGGGTTACGAGCACACCGTCAATGCGCAATACCGGTCGGCTTGCTACCTTGAGATGCAAGTCCGAGGCACCTTTGTCTACCATTAAGGATAGAAGCTTCCCTATCTCCATAGCCAAAATCTTTGTCCACCCAATCTAGCACACTCATCTCCAATTTTCTACCCTTTATTATCGAGATTGATTAACAACATTCATTTGTCATTCTGAGCCGCTTCTTGTCATTCTGAGCGTAGCGAAGAATCTCGTAATACTCAGGACAAGCTCCGGAAGAATCTCAGAGATTCTTCGTCGTCCAAATTCATTTGGACTCCTCAGAATGAAATTACTAAACGCCCTTTATTATCACATTTAGCAGGCTGGCTACACAGTAGGCAAGCATCATCTCCACGTGGGGATACAGTTGAGCTGCGATGTCGATAGGGAATTCCCTGCAAGACCGGAGAGTCAATATCAAGAAAGTCCGTCAACACGAACCGCAAGGATATTAAGACAGAGCTCCCTGAGCCTATTTGGGGAGAATATCCCTCAATAACAGAAAGGAATCGGGCAGGTCCTTCTCAGGGATGCCAAATTCGAAAGATAGTTCCCCGATATCCACGTCCCTTATCTCCATATCTACGCCTCTGGCTTTTTGGATGATAAAAGGCAACCAGGTTTGGTTGAAGACTTTTTCTCCCGTCAAATGAGATATATCCATATATGTCGAAACGAGGTAACATTTAACGTTTTCGAGTTTAGTAAGAGCGCTGGGTTTGAACATCGTTTGTTCGCCAGGCTTCAGAAAGGGTACGCGACTCCCTTCTATGAGTTGTCTTCTCTCATCGAGAATGGAAATGACCAGCTCAATCGCAGTTCCATTTCCTGCATTCCATACTACGAAATGCGAAAAATACCTTTCATCTGGCAATTTGAAGATGGTCCTTTGCAGTAAAATGGGCGCTGAGGTTGCCAATCTTGCCTCTTTTGCTTCCTCTGCCATTTTCTTGCTAGCCTCTGCACTCTGCTTTACAATCTCAACAGTTCGTGAGGTCAAATAGACATAATAGCCTGTCACATAAACCAATGCGGCGGTGAGCCCTGCCACAAAACCCTGCTCAAGTCCCACAAAGCGGACCACAATTCCTCCCACCAAGGCAATGGCAGCGAGGATACCTGCTATGAAGATGCCCAATTGCTTCTTTGTCACAGTTACTTTCCCCTCAAGTCCCCTCGGTTAGCTTACATTACCGTCGCCACCATATGCACTTCCCAAGACTCACTCAAATTATATATCGCTGTCAACCAGAATGGTATAGCCTTTGGACACAAGATGCGGAGGATGTACCGGGAATGCGTGTCAGAATTATACCTCCGTGTGGGTACAGTTGAGAGCCAGCGCCACTGAGAAATTTGCCATATAAATTGGGGATAAAAAATGCTTGAAAGTCCTCATCGTTCCCGCCTGGCTGGAAGGAATCCAACCGCCACCATTTATATCAATAATCCGAAGCCGAGAGCCTGGCATCGGGGGCAAAAATAGGTACCCCGGTTCTGAACCGAGACCCGCTCGATGGCGGTGCCGCAAACGGGGCAGGCTTCGCCTCCTCTATGAGCAACCTTAAAATCAGAATGGGCTGTGCCCAGCTGGCCTTCGGGACGAATGTAGGTATCCACGCTGGCGCCTTTGCAGCCGATGGCTGCCCGGAGGACCTCACGGATGCCGTTATACAAAGTCTGCACCTCTTCTGCTGACAGGACATCTGCTTTTTTCAGAGGGTGAATCCCGGCAGCAAAGAGGGCTTCATCGGCATACATATTGCCGATTCCGGCCACAATGCCCTGGTCAAGAAGCGCTGCTTTTACGGGAATATGACGCCGGCTTAATCTTTGGCCCAGAACGCCCGGGGTAAAGCTTTCACCTAATGGCTCGGGGCCCAGCTTGCCGACCACGGTATCGGCAACGTCTACCAGCCACATTAAGCCCAGTCGGCGCAGGTCCCTGAAAACAAGGCGGTGGCCGTTGGAAAAGTGAAAGACTGCCCGGGCATAGCGGTCAACTCCTCTGGGATTTAACAGCAGGACGCCGGTCATTCTGAGATGTATAATCAATGAGCGGCCGTTCGATAGGCGGAAGATTAGATACTTTCCCCTGCGCTCCAGGCTTTCTACCTTCTGCCCGATTAATCCGCAACGGATTTCTTCAGCAGAACCAACGGGTACCAGCTTGGCATCGAAGATAGTAACTTTGGTAAAACTCTGCCCCACGACCCAGGGCGAAAGCTCGTTTTTTATCGTCTCTACCTCAGGTAACTCAGGCATTTCATCCCATCTCGCCCCAGTTTCTGCCCAGCTTGATGTCTATTTTCACGGGGACACAAAGCTCGACAGCCTGGGACATAAGCTCGGCAACCAGGGATTTCATTTCCTCCAGCTCCTCCTCGGGCACCTCGAAGAGCAATTCATCGTGTATCTGTAACAACATCTTGCTCCTGAGATTCCACCTCTCCATTTCCCGATGTAGATTTATCATGGCAACTTTAATGATATCGGCAGAACTGCCCTGTACCGGGGCATTTATGGCCATGCGCTCAGCAGCCTCCCTGACCATCCGGTTTGAGGAATTAATCTCGGGTGTTAGCCGCCTCCTACCCATTACCGTCTGGACATAGCCCAGCTTCCGAGCTTGCTCCTTGGTTGCCTCGAGATATTCCTTCACCCTGGGATATTTCTCGAAATACAGGGCGATAAATTGAGAGGCCTCTTCCCTATTGAGGCTGGTAGCCTGCTCCAGACCATAATCGCTCATGCCATAAACAACCCCGAAATTGACCGTTTTGGCATTCCGACGCATCTCGGGAGTCACCTCCTCCACGGGGATGCCAAATATTTTAGAGGCGGTCATGGTATGGATATCCTCGTCGTGGGCGAAGGAAGCAACGAGACTGGGGTCTTGAGAGAGATGAGCCAAGGCTCTGAGGTCAATCTGGGAATAATCGGCACTTAAAAGATATGCCCCTGGCGGAGCTATGATGGCTTTCCTTATTCTATTCCCTATTTCTCCCCTTACAGGTATGTTTTGGAGATTGGGGTCGCTGGAGGAGAGCCGTCCGGTAGCTGTGCCTGTCTGGTTAAAACTGGTATGTACTCTCCCCGTCTTACGGTTAATAAGCGCCGGCAGGGCATCAACATAGGTCGACTTGAGTTTACTGAGCTGCCGATATTTCAATATAAATTCGATTACAGGATGAGTGCCCCTTAATGCTTCCATGACCGAGGCTTCGGTGGAATAGCCGCTCTTTGTTTTGCGAGACTGGGGTAGCTTGAGCTCCCCGAAAAGCACCCTGCCCAATTGCTGGGGCGAGTTGATATTAAACTGGTGCCCGACACTGCTGTAGATTTCCTTCTCCAGCCTCAGCAGTTCCCTGCCTTGCTCTAGAGACATCTCGCGGAGCAATCCAGTATCTAAGAGAATGCCATTGCTCTCCATAGCTACCAAAACCGGAACTAAAGCCATTTCCACTTCAGTGAAGAGCTTCCACAAGCCATCCTGCCTCAGCTCAGTTTCAAGACTTTCTCTCAGACTCCAAACAATGTCCACATTTGCGCAGAAATAGTCGGAAACCTGGTTAACCCCTGCCAAGGATACGGAGCCTTGTTTCTTTCCTACGCCACCTAGTTCGGCAGGGGTTACTATTTCAATGCCCAGCTTGTTAAAGGCCAGCGCTTTAAGCCCCAGGCTCTTTTCCCCGAGAAGATAAGCAGCGAGCATAGGGTCGAAATTCAAATTCCCGACCTTCACCCCATAGCCAGCCAATATCGCCATAGCATGTTTGCCGTTGTAGGCAATCTTGCCTCTGCTGGCATTTTCCAAGATTGCTTTGAGCCTGGCTATAACTTGGGTTAGCGGCAACTGCTGCGGCTGATTTAGACCAAGGTGTCCTAGGGGTATATAAAATGCCCTGCCCCGAGCTGGTGATATTGCTATCCCTATTAAATCCGCCATCATAGCTTTCCCACCCGCAGTTTCAAGCTCGATGGACAGGTCCTGTGCTGCCTCCAATCCACCTACAAGCTGTTCCAAAGCTGCCTCGGTGTTCACCATCTGGCAACTGACCGCTGAGGGCTGACGGCTCTCGGCCTCCATTTGGGGCAGTCTGGGAAGCAATTTAATGAACTCAAGCTCCTGAAAAAGCTTTGCTACCTCGTTCCGGTCATAGTGGCTTACCTGGCAGCTTTTCAAGTCCAGCTTGATAGGAACATCCTTGACTATAGTGGACAACTCTTTACTCTGGAAAGCCTGAGCTCGATGCTCACGCAGCGTCGTCTGCAACTTGCTCGGCGCAATATCCTCAATATGGTCGTAAATTCCCTGGAGGCTGCCGTACTGCTGAAGTAACTTAGCGGCTGTTTTCTCCCCAACGCCTGGCAAGCCCGGTATATTATCCGAGACATCACCAACCAGCGCTTTAAGGTCAGTGAGTTGTTCTGGTTTGATGCCATATTTCTGCTCCACTGCTTCCTCATCGTAAAGGATGGTATCGGTGAATGTCCGCCTGGGAGCAAGGGCTTTCACTCGAGGCAAAACCGCTTGCAGCATGTCATTGTCCCCGGTAACAATGATAGTCTCGATGCCCTGCTCAGCAGCCTGCCTGCTCAAGGTGCCCAAAACGTCGTCGGCCTCGAAGCCGTCGATTTCAAAAATGGGGATATGAAAAGCCTCCACCAGCTCGTGAACCCTTTTTATCTGGCTTTTCAGTTCCTCTGGCGTGGCCGGGCGCTGCGCTTTATACTCCTGGAACATCTCATGCCTGAAAGTCGGTGTGGGACGGTCAAAAGCAACAGCCCAATGAGTGGGCTTGAAATCGGCACGTACCTTGAGCAAGGTATTGGCAAAGCCGTAGACAGCATTCACCAGTTCCCCGGTTTTGGATTGGGTCAGCGGGGGCAAGGCGTGAAAGGCGCGGTGTACCAAAGCATGGCCGTCAAAAAGCAGTAAAAGCGGTCTCTCCCCCCAGGGTACAGTCCCTTCCCTTGCCATAGTCTCATTATACTATGGCTCCGCTCTAAATTGCTTACTAATTACTTCCTTCCCGATTTTGGCAGTCCTAACCATCTCGGCGTTCTATTCATATATTCACGGTAGGCGTCGCCGTATTTACTAAGGCAGCATTGCTCTTCAAACCCTGCAGACATAATCGGCAAAATTGTATATACAACTGTAAACAATAAGAAAAGCCATGAAGCCGAGGCTATACTCACCCCTATAAACATCAGGGCCTGTGTGACATACATGGGATGTCTGGAATAACGATACAGTCCTGTGGTAAGTGGCTCAACATCGACCGGTGTTCTGAAAAAAGTCACCATAACCATTGTAAAAGTAATTAGTCCCACCAGAGCAATGGGAAGACCGATGTAAAACCATACTGTCCCTAACTTTAATGGCAGGAAAACGGAGTATATGAAGCCGAGAATCCAGACTACCCATGCAAAAGGACGAAGTTTCTTTTCACTATCACTAGGTGGCACAGGGTCGCCGGGTCTGTGCATTAGCGTCAGGAAAGGCATAGGTAAGAAATTATAAAGCATGAAAATCCAGGCGTTCCAGATACCTATCTCAAAAGCCGGTACAAGTGACATAATTTCCCTCCTTCAGTTCACTTTCCCACCGATTTTGGCAATCCTAGCCATCTGGGAGTCCTGTCCATATATTCGCGATACTCATCGCCGTAGACTTTAAGGCAGTGGCGTTCTTCGGCATCCACCCATAAAAGCTGTGCAAATATATATAAAACGGAAAGCAATATGAAGACCCAGGAAGCTGTAGCTATGCCCACTCCTAAATATATTAGAACTTGAGAGAGGGCCATCGGATTTCTTGAGTAACGATATATTCCCGTTATCACAGGTTTGTCGGGGGGCGTAGTAGCAAAACCCACCCAGACCATTGCATACGCGATTAAACCTAATAAATAAACAGGAAGTCCTGCGTAAAACCATGCTGTACCCAGTTTTAACGGTACGAAAATTGAGTATATAATCGAGAGAAGGTAGATTATATGGCTAGAACGAAGTCCATACTTCTGTGTTTTGCTGAACTCAGCGGTGAAATCGCTCCCCTCTTCTCGACCTTTAGGAACTACATTTAGAGGTATCAGGGGAAAAACTATCAGTAGCCAAATCGTGAAAATCCAGGCATTCCATAAACCTATTTCAAAAGCTGGAACGAGTGACATGATTTCCCTCCTTTAGTTCACTTCTTCCCCGATTTTGGCAATCTCAACCATTTCGGCGTCCTGCCCATATATTCACGATAGGCACCACCATATTTCTCCAGACACAAACGTTCTTCGAAACCTGCGAACCGAACATGTGCGAAAAGCATGGATGCAATCGCAAGTACTAAAAAGAGCCATGAGGCACAGGCTATACTTATGCCTATATCCATTAGGAAGCCGGTGATATACATGGGATGTCTGGAATAGCGATACAGTCCCGTGGTCATTGGCTCATAATCAAATGGAGTGGTCGCAAACTTCGCCCAGGTTGTCAATAACATAATCAATCCCACCAAAGCAATAGGAAGACCCACGTAAAACCATGTCGTTCCCAATCTTAGCGGCAGGAAAATGGAGTATATGACGGGGAGAAACATGACCACTCTGGAAAAACCGAAGAGTCTCCTCTCAGCTTTAGTCATATAATCAAGCTCGCTTTTTGACTCTGTGCCCTTTTCGCTCTTTGAAGCTCGGCGTTTCTGAATAAGCAACAGTATTGGAAGGGGTAATAGAGCACAAAGCTCGAAAATCCAGGCGTTCCACAAACCTATGTCAAAAGCTGGTACAAGCGACATAATTCATCTCCTTTCTGATTTCTCCGTCCAGCGTTTTTAACTGACTCCCAGTAGCGCCACCTTAGTGTTGGGCTCATACCCGGTACGCACACAGTTCCGGGCCTATTTAACGGCGCTACTCTTTCTCAGTTCTTCCACTAGTTCACCACTGTAGCCCAGTTCCCGCAAGATCTCCTCCGTATGCTGCCCCAGGAGGGGGGCAAAGTCTCTGAACTGGGCCGGCGTCTCGGAGAGCTTCATGGCGAACCCGAGCTGCTTCACCTTTCCCTGGGTCGGATGCTCCAGCTCAATAATCATATTGCGATGGAGTATCTGGGGGTCCTGGAGTACCTCATCAAAATCCAGGACCGGGCTAACGCATGTATCGGCCTCCTTCATAATCTCAAACCATTCGTCCCTGGTCTTTGTCAGGACCTTGTCCTTGATAGCGGAGACCACCTCATCGTATTTTTTACCGGTGGCATGATGGTGCGGGATAAGCTCCTCCAGGCCCAGGGCGCGGCAGAACCGCTCCCAGAAATAGGATTCCAGGGGACAGGAGGCGATGTACTTGCCGTCCTTGGTCTGCCAGGCGTTCTGTATGAGCTGCGCATCCCGCCTCCTGGGCATGGGGCCGAGTGCCATATACTGTCCCAGCAGTATGGCAGCGAAGCTCAGGGCGCTATCAGAAAAACACATATCTATATATTGTCCCCGGCCAGTTTTCTCCCGGGCTATGATGGCGCAGAGGACACCGATGACTGCAAATAGGCCCACGCTAGTGTCGGCCACTGGAGGGGCGCCGATTAGCGGCCTGTCCTCCATGTCGGTGTTGGATGCCAGCACGCCAGCTATAGCAGTGTACGTGGGGTCGTGTCCAGGGAGGTCCCTGTAGGGGCCATCCTGGCCATAACCTGAAATGCTGCAATATATAATCCTCGGATTTATCTTGGAGATTGTCTCATAGCCTATTCCTAACCGCTCCACCACCCCCGGACGGTAGCTCTCCCAGATGACATCCGCCGTGGCCGCAAGCTTATAGAATACTTCCCTAGCCTCGGGGACTTTCAGGTTGAGAGCGATGCTCTTCTTGTTCCTGCCCAGGATGTCCCGGGCCAGATATTTTTCCTCCTCCTCAGGGCTCAGCCCCGGTGGGATGAAGATGTCGCGCGCCATCCCTCCACGCTCTGCCAGTTCCTCAACTTTGATGACTTCGGCACCCATATCAGCCAAATACATGCTGCCCAGAGGCCCCGGCGCCAGACGGGATAAGTCCAGAACTCTGATTCCTTCTAATGCTGTCATTTCTTCCCTCCGTTTGGTAATGATGACATGATACAGGAAAAGAACCGAGCTTTCTATGGTAAATCGTGATAAGCCTGCGCCTAATCAGCATGATGTACGGGCCCAGGAGAATAGCCCGATCCGTAGCCAGATTCCTTCCGAAGAACTGACCTCCCACTTCGCCCTACATTGACAATCTCGCCATTTAGGTATAATAATTGCACGAACCTTACGAAGATCATCCTATGTCGAGAAAACTAACGGTAATTCCAGAGCAGTGCTCCGGATGCGGCATCTGTGAACTTGTATGCGCACTCAAGCATTTCGGAGTAAACAACCCTAAGAAGGCGGCGATAAGGGTATTGACTACGTATCCTCATCCTGTCGTAAGAATGCCTATTGTGTGCAGCCAGTGTAAGGTGCCCGCATGCGCGCAGGTGTGTCCTGTCGATGCCTTACGCCAGGTCAATGGCGTCGTGCAATTAGACGAGGAGAACTGCGTCTCCTGCTACAAATGCGTGGAGGCATGTCCTTTCGGAGCTATTTACGCACATGAAGATTGTGACCTGCCTATCAAATGTGATATGTGCGGAGGAGACCCGGAGTGTGTCAAAAAATGTCCTAAGGGAGCCCTAAGGCTCATACCCGAGGCCGCCCTGGGTGAATCCAGGCGTCTTAACAACGTCTTGAGTTATACCCAGATGAAGGAGATTGAGTTCTACGAAAAGGGCGAAAAGAGGGTCATCCGCTATGCCGAGGTAGGTAAAGAAGAGTTATGAGCATAAAGAGCGGATATTTCAAGAAACACCTGCATGTAGACCTTGCGAAGGGCAGCATTGAGCACTGTGACATCTCCGATGCCTTCCTCGAAAGGTACATCGGGGGGCGTGGCTTTGGTGCCAAGCTCATCTGGGACAATCTGAAGAGACATGATTTCCAAATAACCCCCTTGGGCCCTGAGAACCTCCTGGTTGTCGCGCCCGGCCCCCTGACCGGGGTCTACCTGCCTGCCTCGGGTAAGACCTCCTTTATCTCCATCTCACCGGCTACCGGCCTCTATGGTGATTCCTCTATGGGCGGTGCCTTTGGCATCGAACTCCGGCAGACGGGAATCGATATGCTCTCCATTACCGGCAGGGCACCGGAATTGTCCGTCCTCTTCATCGATAATGCTGAAACGACAATCCTTCCCACGCCCGAGCTGAAAGGAAAAAGCTGTCTGGAAGCAGAAGGAATGATCAAAGAGCGACTCGGTACCCATGCTGTCCATGTTGCCACCATCGGTTTAGCTGGCGAGAACCTGGTGAAATTCGCCTGCGTCAACGCTGATTGGAGTCGCAATGCTGGCAGGACCGGGATGGGAGCCATCATGGGATCGAAGAACCTCAAGGCAATCGTAGTGCGGGGACAGAGGGACCTCCCCGTCCATGATGTGGCAGGGCTTGTGGCGGAAGCTGACAAAGCGTTCAAATACATGAAGGAACACAAGTATTTCAAACTATGGCAGCAAGAAGGTCTGATGAACGTCATCGAGTACGCCAACGAGAAAGGGATTCTGCCGACATACAATTTCAAGGACAGCGTTTTTGCCAGGCACGACCAGATCAACGGCGCAACAATGCTCGATCGCTACAAGATAGGTGATAGTGCGTGCTTTTCCTGTCCCATGTCCTGTGGCAATATTTGCCTCGTCAAGAGCGGGAAATATATGGGAACGGTAGTTGAAGGGCCGGAATATGAGACGTGCGCCATGCTGGGCCCAAACCTGGGCATCGACAATTTCGCTGCCATACTTTCTGCCACCCGATTATGTGATGAGCTGGGAATGGATACGATTTCCACAGGCAACATCGTGGGAGCTGTAATAGAAGGATACGAGAAAGGAATTCTGTCACTTGCCGAGCTCGATGGGCGGGAGATTGCCTGGGGGGATGAGGATGCGATCTTGGAACTGATACAGAAACTCGGCTACCGCCGGGGCGTAGGTAACATCCTTGCCGATGGCTCACGCCGCATTATCGAAAAATGGCCCGAAATGGACAAAATTATCCTCCAGGTCAAGGGGCTGGAGCAGTCGGCCTACGACAGCCGCGCCAGCATTTCCATGGGGCTGGCGTATGCTACCTCGGACATAGGAGCACATCATACACGGGCGTGGACCATTGCCAAGGAAATGGAAGAGGGCCAGAACTGGTCCGATGACGATAAGGTTGACACTGTCATCTATCACCAGAAGCTGCGCCCGTTGTTTGACATGCTCGGTGTTTGCCGGCTGCCCTGGATTGAACTGGGGCTGAGCGAATTACACTATGCCAACTTTTATAAATATGTGACTGGAAAGGAAGCATCCCTTGAAGAGCTTCTGGAACTCTCGAATGATATATATGACTTAACACGGCTGATAAATGCTCGCCTCGGCATCAGCCGCGAAGATGACAATCTGCCCTACAAGGTCTGGGCCAACCCTCCTCTCACAGGTCCAAATGTAGGTAAGGTGATCGACCGGGAAGATTCCAAAAACTTCTTTCCCTGTACTATCAGAAGCGTGGCTGGGATGAAGACGGTATTCCCCCGGCTGAGTTAGAAACCAAGTTTGCAGATTAGCTTCTGACCAGCCCGTGGGGGATGATTGTGGGATTGCCAGAGGATTGAAAGTCGGCAAGCGATGATTTAAAATAGCCAGAGTAGCTGCTATGGAAAATCGCGGCCCGCTATCGTCACCACGAAAGCAAGGAGTAGAAAGATAGCCCAAGTTATCACTGTCACTGGTCCTATCTCACCAGAAAAGCTGGGGGTGACTATGTGTCATGCTCACGTACTTTACAGCCTCTTGAGTATGTACACGCCACCCCGAGAGGCATCCAAATATGCCCTGGCCGAGTCGCCGCTCAGCATGGAAATTCTCGGGGTGATACGCAGGGACGCTATGCTGGTGAAGGACAATATAATCCTGGCCAATGTGGATGAGGCTATATCTGAACTTATGCTCTACAGGATAGCAGGAGGCGGCAGCTTGGTAGACTGTGCATTACCAGGCACAGGTCGAGATCCCGTGGGACTGAGCAAAATCTCACGGGCGACGGGAATCAATATCATCTGCAGCACTGGCTGGTATATAGCCAATTCTCACCCTTCATATGTGAAGAGGAATAGCGTTGACGAGTTATGTACACGTATGGTGCTTGAAATGACCACCGGCATTGGCACAACCGGCATAAGGGCTGGCGCTATCAAGGTTGCATTGAGCGGCAATACACCGGACGAGCCCTTCACAGAAAACGAGGAGAAGACTCTCAGAGCCGCTGCTCGCGCCCAGGCCCAGACTGGCGCTGCCCTGAACATACACCCCAACTATACAGGCAAGCACTGGCACACCTATCTGGACATCCTTCAGGAAGAAGGAGCAAACCCAGAGAAATGCTGCATGAACCACATGGAGATGTACTGCCCAGACATAGAGTACCAGAAATCAGTGCTTGAGCGCGGTGTATACATTGGCTATGACCAATTCGGCCATGAGCAACTTTTTGATAGCGTAGCTCCGGGCTGGGGGTTCAAGCCTGATAGCCTGCGGGTAGAGGGCATCATGGAACTGGTCAGGGCAGGCTATGCCGGCAGAATCGTCCTCGCCAATGAAGTAGCCTTCAAATGTTGTTACAAGAACTATGGTGGCTACGGCTATGCCCACCTTCTGGAAAACATCGTGCCGGAGCTAAGGTTTAAGGGGGTAACCGAGGAGCAAATCAATACCATGCTGGTGGAGAACCCCAGGCGGTTCCTGGCTTCTTAGGACCCTGCAATATTAAGGTCGCGCTTGGAGGTAGACTGGCTCATCTTACATAGGGCTCTTTCCTGAAATCTATCAGTAGTTGGCGTAACATTCGCCTGAAAAAGATTCCCCTCTGGAGGTGAAGGATGAAACTCAAAGACAAGGTAGCAATAATAACCGGCAGTGGCTCAGGACTGGGAAGAGCCAGCGCCCTGCTCTTCGCCCAGGAGGGAGCAAAGGTCGTGGTGGCTGACATCGCAGTAAAAGACGCAGAGGAAACGGCGAGCATGATAAAGAAAGCGGGTGGCGAGGCCATCCCCTTTCAGGTTGACGTCACCAAGGCAAGTGACTGCGAGAAAATGGTCGCCGCAGCTATCAACGAATATGGCAGGCTCGATATCATGTTCAATAACGTCGGCGCAGGGGGAGCTGGGGGGAAGATAGTAGATTTGGCTGAAGAGGAATGGAACAGAGTCATGTCCATCAACCTTACGGGAGTATTTCTAGGGACAAAGTACGCCCTCAGAGGGATGTTGAAGAAAGGAAGTGGAGTGATTATCAACGTTTCCTCTAACGCCGGTGTGCTACCAACAAGGGGCGGTGCATATGGTATTGCCAAGGCAGGAGTAATACATTTTACCAAAATGACAGCTCTGGAATACGGCAGGGATAACATCAGGGCCAACTGTATCATCCCTGGCCCCATGAATACAGCCTTTTTCGACAACATGTCTTCAGGAGACCCCAAGATAAGCGAGGCAGTCAAGAACTTCTCGACAAAACATGTGCTGCTGGGAAGGCTCGCAGACCCGGAGGAGGTAGCTAAAGTCGCCTTGTTTTTGGCTTCCGACGATGCCTCGTTTGTCACGGGTGCTATCTGGAGCGTGGATGGTGGCTACGCGCTTCTCTGAAGACAAGGCTTGCTATAGCTAGTTCCCCGATTATACGCTCCATCAGCACTCTGTAGATGGCTTGGGTGAGTCAAGATTGATGGGAGGCAGAGACCGCCACCGCAACAACGAAAGCAAGGAGTAGTAGGATAGCCCAAGTTATCACCGTCACTGGTTCTATCTCACCAGAAAAGCTGAGGGTGACCATGTGTCACGCCCGTGCACTTTATTGACTCTTGGCTCGCTAGACGCAATTCCATCGTTCCCCTGCATCTACCCTGGGTCGGCAAAGAAACGTGCACAGGTTACGGCATCGACTAAATACGTTCCAGCCCCTCGATGAAGAGCTCGAATTCCTCATCCTTAATTGGAACGGTGTTCTCCTCGGTGGGGAAGACGCCGCTGTTCACTTCGTCTTTGAACTCCCCGTAGGCGCCGACCGCTTCATTAAAGAAATCGCGGTACTTCTTGGCATGCCGTGGAGCAGGATGGCGGCTGAGGCCGAGAATATCGCTGGCTACCAATTCCACACCATCAGATCCGGCACCGGCACCAATGGAGATCACGGGTATTCGCAGCCGCTTCGCTATCTCGGCTGCGACTCTCCCAGGCACTAACTCTATAGTAAGCATGGCGGCACCAGCTTCCTGATACGCCAATGCATCCTTGTAGACCTGAAGCGCGTCTTGTGATGTCTTGGCAACCCCTACGTAGCCACCTCTCCACGTAGTGTACCAAATCGGTGTAAGTCCAACATGGGCAAAAACCGGAATCTTCTGCTTCGCAACTGCGGCGACTCGATCCGGGGGTACCCCTAACATAAGAACTATGTCAGCGCCGGCGGCCATGGCAATCGTCCCCCACCGTATCGCCTCCGCATCGCTGGGACTCACTGTGCTGGGCAGCAGAAGAGGATTAAGCAGAATCTTCGGCGCGGCCTTTCTCAGCTCCTTCACGGTCATCGACATGTTCTGCATCATGCGCTCCTCATTACTGCCCCAGCCCCAGCATCTCAGAATGTGCATGCCTGCGGCTTCAGCTGCTTTGGCTATCCAGATATCACTTGTCGCGGTCATCATTATTGTTTCTTTGCCTTTGAGATTCTGCACATCGTAGACGGTCAGCTTGTTTCGTCCGGGAATCATAGTCATTATACCTTACCTCCTGATTGGTCTGTTCATCTGGAAGACAGCCGGAAAAAGCTGAGCGCATACGGCTGTCTTCCGCACAGCCATTTTCACTTACCGACTGGCTTACCTTATAGCTGATTCGCCAAATTCTGTCAAGAGGGATGTGCTGGCTGTGCTGTTCCACCGACAAGAGGCGAGGCATACGGTATTGCCAAGGCAGGAGTAATACATTCTACCAAGATGACAGCCCTGCAATACGGCAGGGATAACATCAGGGCTAGGAGTAGGGTAGTAATGAGGTGATTGAGCCAGGCTACTGCGGCGGCTTCCAACTCAAGCCATGCTCAAACTTTATAGCCGTTCTATTTGAGCCTGGTTGGGAGTATAATGGAACACGAAAAGGGGGCAATAATGAAAGAGCTACGAGACTATAGTGGAGGGTTTGACCCGAATATCAAACTCCAAGATTTCTCCAAGGACGCCGTAATTGAACTGCTTATGCAAACATCCAAGCTATATATGCAGGTCTGCGGGTTTTATGACAACGAACTCAAAAAGACGGTGGGCTTCGATGAGGCTGACCGTATTGGCTATGATGCCTGGCTCAGGCACATCCCCTATTCTGTGAAATGGGTTGCACAGGCGTTTAACATCCAGGGGAATGATGTTGATGCTGTCTTCAGGGCCCTTCAGTTCCATCCTGGCTGGGGATTGGTTTACAAATGTGATTACGAGTTGAAAAATAAAAATCACGGCATAATGACTGTTATTCATTGCCCCACCCTGGAATATTTCGAAAAGACAGGGCAGTTCGAGAACTGGGGGAAACGCATCTGTGAGGTATGGGACCCAGCTCAATTTCAGGAGTTTGCCAGGCTCTTCAATCCAGCCATAAAAGTAAAAACTTTAAAGCTACCCCCACGGAAGAACAAAGATGAAGTGCCCTGCATTTGGGAGTTCAAGTTAGAGAGCTAGTGCTTGCTCACGAAAGCGGCCCTTTGTAGAGCCTCAAGCTATCCTCAATCTTCACTGACCTAGGGATTCGATTGAATGACTAGAAAAGGAGGTGCCCCGGTCTCAACGGGAGACTCGGGGCAAGATGAGAAACGAAGTGAAAGGAAAAGGAGGCGTAGGATATCACAAAAGAAAAAATTTGTCAAACTTCACTGAACTAGCAAAGTACAAACACTAAAATAAATTTGGCACAGTTTCCCAATGAATCTAGACTGTCAACAACTTCCTACGAGGTTTGGCTGCGATGATATGCCCTACATGTAAGAGAGATATGATAGTGGTCGAGCATGACAAGATTGAGCTTGATTATTGTACCAACTGCCAGGGGGTGTGGTTTGATGCTGGAGAGCTTGAGCTCCTGCTGGAATCCATGAGCTTTGAGAGCCCTGACATATTCCTCACTAATATCCTCGACTCCGCAGGAGTTGAATCACCGGAAAAGAAAAGAAGATGTCCCATCTGCCGTCGGAAGATGAAGAAAACAACCATAGGCCAGGAGCCCACAATACTCATTGATGTCTGCCAGCAGGGAGATGGGCTGTGGTTTGATGGCGGTGAAGTCGGGCAATTGATAAAACAGCTGGCTGAGAAGTCATCTGAAAAACAAGGTTCTCAGCAGAGGATTATCACCTTCCTGGGAGAGGTCTTCGTGGCTCGGGGGTGAGTTGCACAGGATAGACACTGGGTGACAGGAGAATAGTATCTAGAGTAAACTAAATACAAAGCAATATGGAGGTGTGCCATGCCAATAGGAGTTATAATTATTATCGGCATCGTCGTAGTCCTCGCCATAGTGTTCATTGCCATCTATAACAAACTGGTCAGGCTGCGCAACCAGGTCAAGAACGCCTGGGCACAGATTGATGTCCAGCTAAAACGGCGCTATGACCTGATTCCCAATCTCGTAGAAACGGTCAAAGGCTACATGAAACATGAGCGTGAGACGCTGGAAGCCGTAACCCAGGCTCGTAACCTTGCTCAGCAAGTGGCATCCTCTGGAGCAGGCGCGCGAGCCAAGGCCGAGGGTGCGCTGGACGCTGCTTTGTCCCGGCTGCTGGCAGTGGTTGAAAGATATCCTGACCTTAAAGCTAACCAGAACTTTTTGGCTCTTCAGGAGGAACTCACCTCAACTGAGAATAAGATAGGATTTTCCCGCCAGTTTTACAACGATTCAGTCTTAAGGTACAACAACCAGACACAGGTATTTCCCTCCAACGTAATAGCCAACATTGCCGGTTTTAAGGCTGGCGAGTTCTTTGAAGTCACCGAAGCCGCGGAAAGGGAGGCACCCAAAGTCAGTTTCACATGATTGATGCTAATGTAGCCTATGTGGGAACAGATAAGGTCTAACCAGATTAGGTCGGCAGTACTTGTGGCTGGAATGGGCCTAGTTCTGCTTGCAATCGGCTATTTTCTGGGCCTGTTCTTCTTCGGCAATGCCCTCGGAGGCTTGATTATCGCCTTAATAGTATGGGCCGTGCTGAACTTGATCGCCTTCTTCCAGGGAGACAATATCCTGCTGAGGCTGTCGCGGGCGAAAAAGGTCAGCCGTGATGACCTTCCCCGTCTCTACAACGTGGTTGAGGAAATGAAGATTGCCTCTGGATTGGAGAAGATACCTGACATCTATATAATCGACGACCCGGCACTGAATGCCTTCGCCACAGGTCGAGACCCTAACAAGGCTGCTGTGGCCATCACCTCCGGGCTGCTACAAAAACTCAACCGCGACGAACTCCAGGGTGTCATCGGGCACGAAATAGCTCACATAAAGAACCGCGATGTGCTGCTGATGGCCATGTGTGGCGTCCTCCTCGGGACCATCGTCATCCTGGCCTGGTATGCAAGTCGAATCATGTTATTTGGCGGGATGGCCGGAGGCAGGAGGAGTTCCTCAGGAGGAGGTAGCGCTGGGCTCATAATTCTTGTCGTGGCCATCGTACTGATGATACTGGCGCCGATTATGGCCCAGCTAATCTACTTCGCAATCTCCAGGAAAAGGGAGTACCTGGCTGATGCTTCTTCAGCCCTCTACACCAGGTATCCGGAGGGACTGGCGTCAGCACTGGAAAAACTGGGTGCTTCAACCGCCCAGCTAAAATCGGCCAATAAAGCCACAGCCCCAATGTATATTATCAATCCCTTCCGTAAGAAGGGTATGGCAGCCAGCAATCTCACCGGTACTCACCCGCCTCTTTCGGAGAGAATCCGTGTCCTCCGCTCGATGGCCGGAGGAGCATCTTTCACGGACTACGATGGCGCCTACCAGCAGGTTCATGGGATGGGCAAAGGTATTTTGCCTGCTCCCGCCCTGGCCGCCACGGGGGCTGTCGGGCTGCGGGCAGCAACACCGGAGGCAGCGCAGGAGGAGCCAAGCAAGGTTGAAAGGGTTCGTGAGACCTCAGACATGATGTGGCGGGGCAGCAACTACAGGACCATAACATGTGATTGTGGCACCAAGCTGAGGGTGCCGCCCAAATTCTGGGCAAACAACATCCGGTGCCCACACTGTGGCAGAACCCACCGACTTTAGCAGTGACCCTTTTTATCGGTTCGCCCCACATCAAGGATAGCTATATATAGTCTTCTGCTTCAGTGGGCTGTGGCAGCACGAAACTTACCCATTGACAAGCGCACATATGATGCATTACAGTTGGCCAAACTAGCAGGCCGCAAAAATGAGCAAAACGAAATGGTGTCCTAGACTTACCTGGGTAATTGTTGGCCTGGCATTGCTGTTGCTCATTCCTATTCCAGTGGTGGCGGATGGACTTCGGGAATCAGCAGACCTCTCAGCTTCTCATCTCCACATCTCACCCCAGCAGGTCCTGCCTAACCAGCAGGTTGAGATTTCCATCAACGTAGGCAATCACGGTGCGGAAACAGGCGGGCGCACAGTTGCTCTATACATCGACGGCTATCTGGAACAAAGCCAGACGGTAGGCATTTCCCCTGGTTCTTGTAAGAACGTCGTGTTCAGAGTGACCAAGGCAACCCCCGGCACTTATGTAGTTTCGATTGAAGGACAACGTGGCTGGTTTACTGTTGCGGGTGAGGCCACAACCGCAATGACCTGCTTCCCCGGTGGATTGGATGCAGGTGGCATAGCCGTTATTGCAGTTTTTGTCGTGGCGCTTGTATTGGCGATAGTGTTTGTATTCTCAAAAAGCGAAGCAAAGTGAACAGGTTGGGCTGAGGCGCCTTGGAGGAGGCATAGGATGAAACAAGGGCACTGGAGTTGCTCTTTGCTGGCGGGCGGTTCAGGTAACGAATTTGGAGAGGCTAGGCTTTCCCGATGCGGAATACCTTTGTCCCGCAACTGGGGCAGACACCTTGTACTGCCGGCCTGCTATTCTTGAGTGTGATTTGCCTGGGATTCTTTATGTCTATCTTTTTCCTGCACTTCATGCAATAAGCTGTTGCCACGATGTCATCCTCCTTAGTTCGGATTCGCTCTACTATTACAGCAACAACTGTGCCATGTCAATGGTACTTTAGTCAGAGATAAACCGCCCTGCAGATTAAGAAATGACTCTCCAGCGGCAAATTGCGTAGCTTAGAATGAGCCTACCTCTGTGCTAAAATGGAATTACGTTAGAGGTTCAGCAAGCGCCATAATTAGGATTAGTATGTATACCTTGCCCGATGGGTATTCTAACTTGAATGTAACTAGGTGTTATTGGGAGCGAGGATAGAGCTATGCTTGCTCAGATGATGCAAACCATCGCCAAAAATCTGTTTAGTAGCCTTGAAGAGAGCAGCAAGATTGAACACAATCTTGCAAAGGGTGAAGCCCGAGAGGCAGCAGTCCTCCAGGATTTCTTGAAGCCATACTTGCCATTACGTTACTCTATTGAAAGAAATGGAATACTTATTGATAGTGAGGACAATGAAAGCAAGCAGCAAGACCTCGTCATATTTGATGCCTTTTTTTCTCCGATACTCAAAGATTTTGGACCTGTCAAGTTGTTCTTCCCTGAATCGGTTTTCGCTACCATCGAGGTAAAGTCCCTGCTGAAGAAGAAAGAATTACGAGATATAATTGAGAAGAGCGCAAGCGTTTGGGCACGAAAAAGAATCGTCACTCCTAACCTTATCCTCGCTCCAGGCATTATTATGCCGTCCGGTCAGGTCAGACCGCTTTGCATTGGATTCTGCTATGAGTCAAGGCTAACGTTAGCGGAAGCAAGAGACGAACTACGGAATCATCGACAAGCGGTGCCCAGTGAATATGCTCTGAGCATGCTGTGTATTCTTAGAGATAAAGCGGATAAATCAGGCCTTGTCATCAATGTTAATCCTGCGGAACTAAGGAACATTGTTACCATACCCTCGCCAACTAGTCGGCTTGCAGTATTGGAATGTGACTCGGCAGGAACAGCCTTGTTGCATATGTATTTGATATTGATGGAGCACCTTCGCACTTGTGGCATGGTTACACCTACCCCAAATCTCACGGAATATGCCAGAGTTGGTCTTAGTCCCCCAAAAATACATGTTGCTAAGGAGGATATGAAGGACACATTCGTATCATATGGGGGAAAACGGCTGGGTACTGACATGCTCCAGAATATGGCAGAATGGGCTAAAAGGTTATTCGACCAACAAGCTTCTGATGAGGAGATACTAGACATCTTTTTTCACTTGCCCGAAGTTCCGAGTGGTGAAGTCCTACTTGACCACCAGTCCGTATTTAAAGAACGTGGAAGGCAACTACCGCTGCCTAGCGCTCGTACTGTGTATGAGGCGATTAAAAGGCGTAAGGAAGGCACGGCAAGAGAAGGAGATGAATCACTGTTGTCCAGTTTTATCGCCCTGATAAGAGACGTTGTTGCTAGCAAAAGAAGCATTACAATAGGACCATGACTAACTCAGCAACCCCAGTCTGCAAACGCTGAACGAAATGATTACCTCCCTAGGTGTTCAGAATATTGAAAGTGTAGATGTCGGAAGAGTAGCCCACCCAGCAGATTTGGAGAGCCACCTAATCCGACACGGTGATGTAATCTTTTATCTGCTCGAATGTCCCTTCGCCGATGCCTTTGACCTGAAGAAGGTCCTCAATTCTCTTGAAGGGGCCATTTTCATTGCGGTAATCCACGATATCCTGGGCCCTGGTTTCACCTATGCCTGGCAGGGCTTCGAGAAGCCAGGGTTCGGCCCGGTTGATATCTATCTTCTGGGGAAGGCTGGCTTCTCCTTCTCTTGGAATATACATCTCGATATGGCTGAGGTCAGCGTCGGGTTCAATCCCGGCATCGGAAAGGAGCGTTTGCAAAGTATCACCTTCATTCAAAGAATAGATGCCGGGGCTAGTCACTGCGCCGCCGATATAAAGCTCCCCGCTTTGCTGGGGAGGCTCCGTTTGGGACAGAACGATTTCCACAGGGCGGGTCTTACTATGCTTTGTTGCCAGCATCACGCCACCAACCACTACGGCGATAATCAGGAAAACAGTTACAGAAAGATAGAATCTATCGGCGCGGCCCATAGCATCGCTCCTTTCTCAATAAATAGAGTCCCGCATACTTTTATGTAAAGTACCATTCTTTCGGAAGAGATGTCAGATGAGAATCAGACTCCACCCTACCGAAATTCCTCCTCAAAGTCTACATCAAAGGGAAACACTCGTTTGGCCACACACCACCAAAGGCACCCCCGTGCTGGTATTTACCCTTCATCATTCCTTGTGCGCCGCATTAGCCCATCCGCCGATTCGTGTTTAATCACCAGCTCACCTCGGTCAATTGTGCCGCTGGGTATCTCAACGACATCAACTGCCGAGGTAAAGACCGGGGGCAGCGGGTCCCTCCTCATCATCAGCTCCAATGCCCTTTGAGCGCTATAGGGGACAAGCTGCTGTTTTCTGGCGTGGGGCTTGAACACAACCGCAGGCTTCGTGGTCTGGCTGCTTGGCATATCTTCCATGTCCCTTCTATCTCCATACATCGCCCTAAGCGTGCTCAGGAGCCCAAAATCAAGAGCTCTCGTCGGGCAAGCTAATACACATATTGGTTGCTCCCCCATTTCCAGGCGGTCGATGCACATTGTGCACTTCTGTGGCTTGACATCAAGCTCATCACTCTCGAAAACAGGCGCACCATAGGGGCAAACGTCATAGCATATTCGACAGCCATCACACTTCTCGCTGTCTATCAGCACTGCGCCATATTTTGGCTCTTTATAGATAGCCTGGCAAGGACAACTTTCGACACAGATTGGCTCTTCGCAGTGATAGCAGGGAAGCCATTGAAAATGAAGGCGTATATTGGGGAAGCTGCCTTTCTCATATTCATAGATCCTCAGGTACTTGAGGGGTCCCGGAGGGAGAGCATGCCAATTCTTACAAGCGACGGCACAGGCTTGGCAACCTGAACAGCGGCTCTGATCAAAGAAGAACCCGTATTGCGCCATTATGACACACCATCCAATTTTATAACTTGGACCAGTCCCTTGCAGGGAAAAGTGCCGACAATGGTCTGGGGCAGGTCATCATCATGGATTAGCAAGTTAGGAGCTCCCCCCATGTCGATGCCATCCGGCATCAGCTCACTCTTCTTCTTACCTGGCTTGTACCAGCCGCCATGAAATATGAAGACAGTTCCCGGGACTACCCTTGAGGTCACATAGGCAGGTATAATCATCTCCCCCATATCATTGAAGACCCTGACCAAGTCATTACCCTTTATTCCTCGTGCCTTGGCATCAGCGACACTCATCCAAATAGCATGTCGATAGCAGTCATCCCTCAACCAGAAGTTGTTGTCCAAGAAAGAGTGCACCCGGTATAGCGAATGAGGTGACGACATCAGCAGCGGGTACTTCTCAGAATCCTTGCTGTAGAAGGTATCTCTTCCTCCTGTCGTCATCTCTGCCATTGGGGACAGCCTTCCTCCGCCGTAGCACTTACCACTTCCAGAAGGATAGTCGTTGTTTGCCAGGTAATGCGGCCCCTTAGCCAGAAACTCGGAGTAGAACTCTATCTTGCCCGATGCTGTCCCCCTGAAGGGGTTCTCTTCTCTTTCTATATCTCTCTTAAAAGGATAATACGTGTCTTTGATCTCCCACCGAAAGACAGGCTTCTTCTGGAACTCTTCCCAGCCTGGAGGACTCAGGGGTGCAATGACTTCCCTGGCAGCCCACTTTTCATAAGCCTCCCTGTGCAACTCCTCCACAGCTTCATCCCACCCATCATCTGTTACATGGGCCAGACGCGGGTTGTACATCTCAGCTATGCCCAATCTCTTGGCTACCTGGGTCCAAACCCAGTCATAAGGCTTGACTTCTCCAACCGGGTCAATGCATTTTTGGCAGTACATGAAGAAGTTAGCGAGATTCATTCCCGTCCTGAACAGGTCCCGGTGACCATAGATCGCCCGGCAGTTTCTACCCTCGAAGGCTGTGTAAATCTGGGGCAGAAGCATATCTGCATACCTCGCCGTAGGTAATTCAGCGTACTGCGAGAATACCAGCGCAAAATCAACCTTCTTCATAGCTCTCACGGTGCAGTTTATATCTGGCAGACCGTTGAGGTGATTGTTCCCTTCCATAATGACCATCTGGATGTTGGGAGATGGATTTCCCGCTTTGTTCCCGATGATATTGTTGTACTCTTCACTACTAATCTGCCCTCTGTCCAGCTTCTCCCTGATATCGATGGCCTTGGGCCACTTATATGCAGCCAGCAAAACCGGCGGCTCATAGAACCCTGGCTTTCGTTGCCAGTCCACTGTCGGCATCGGGCTGGCCAGATGGCCTAAAGGCAAGCCTGTTTCCGCTGCAGCCGTTCCTCCCAAGATACAGGTATTGCCTGTCAATGCCTGTAGGTACATGGCTGCCCTGGTTGGATTCTCTCCATAAAACTGACGGCCCATAGACAAAGATACACTCAGGTTGACTGGCTTGCTCCTGGCATAGAGCCTGGCAAATTCCCTAATTGTCTCCGCCGGGACACCACATATCCCCTCAGCCCATTGCGGGGTCCTGTCCACGCCATCCTCCAGGCCCAGCACATAGGCTTTCCACCGCCGCAGACCTTCTGGCTCAACCCATCTTTCAATAAACTCTTTATCACAAAGGCCCTCCTTGAACCACACGTTTGCCATAGCAATCATCATAGCGACATCGGTAGTAGGCCGAATAGGAATCCACTGGTCAGCCAGAAGCTCCACAGATTGTGTATATCGAGGCTCAATACATATAACAGGAATGCCACGCTCCTTAGCTCGAAGCAGGTTATAGGCCCACGCGCCGGCCAGGGTTGAGAGGGGATTCAGCCCCCAGAGAACGATGAGCTTGGAGTGAAATACTTGGGCCTCGTCCTGAAGCAGAGTTGGCCTCGCCAGGTCTTTCCCTAAGACCCACCGTTCGGGCTCCTCCCATCCATTGGTGGAGTGAGCAGCCCACCCTGCCAGCCCCACCCCGAACCAGCGGGCTAGTGGGAAACTGCAGCGACCGAAGATACTATACGGGTGGTGTATGATTGAGTATGGACCGTACTGTTCTTTTGTCTCCACGAGCTTCTTCGCTATGGTATCCAGTGCCTCATCCCATGATATTCTTTCAAATTTCGCCTCACCTCTCTTGCCAACACGCTTCATTGGATATTTAACTCTATGGGGATCATATATCATTTGTGCTTGTGCATATCCCTTGGGACAGGGCCGGGTCTGGATCATACCTTCGTTAATCATCTTCTCGGGCAAGCGCCCATCCTCTCGCGCTATGCCGGGATTGATGGTATCGTCTGGCTCACAAGCTATAATCACTCCATTCCTGATTCTTACCTTAAGAATACAACTCCTGAAACAGTGATATTCGCAAGAGGTATACCTGACGATATCCCCAGAGTGTCGTTTGCTGCCGGATTCCATGTCAGTTAACATTGTATGGCTTGCGGCGTCTGGTCGTCAACGCTTTTGGAGACCTTCGGGCATCCCGCAGCATCCGAGTTAGGCTACATTTAGCAGTAAATTCAGCTTGCTGTGAAATGTGTTTTTTAACGGTATGCCCCTCTCTTGACTTCACTATAAGCTTACACATACAATCTGGAAACAAAAATTAATGGTCAATAAAGGGAGGAGAAATGGACGATTTGTGGCTAGTCCTATCTTGGGGAAGCCCTATTGGGCTTGGTCTTGGCCTTGCCCTCATAGGCACCTTCGTCTGGCTGCTTGCCAAAGCTGATGAGATAAGTAAGCGCACCAAGGCATTTACTAAGGAAAAAGGGCTGGAGAAGAAGAAAAGGGAATAACTACCTCTCAGAAGAGCATATTGCTAAATTCAGAGTAAACCCACTACAAGAATTTAGCAACCGGCTATATTGCTCGCTCTATATGATTTTTTCACTTATTATACGAGCGAATAGATGATATTGACAAAATAGCAGGTCAATATTATATTGGACTTACAAAATATAAAGAGGCTGAAACGACGTAAGTTAGGGGAGGCAGAATTCAAAAATAGCACTCGATAGTCGGGAATATATCCAGTTACCGAGTTAAAGGTTTTTATGGAAGAAAGGAGAAAATGGATAAAGAGGTAATTGCAGGAGAAATCACTATAGATGATAGTGTCGTAGCGTCGATAGCAGGGTTAGCTGCCGGAGAAATCAAAGGAGTTGCTCATTTGGGCAAAAGCTTGGTCCGAGGCAAAATAGCCGAAGCTGTGGGCGGCGCTGAAGGGAAAGCGAGGCAAGGGGTATCTGTAACGGTTGGTCACAAGGAGGTCGCTGTCGACCTTCAACTAGACGTAATATACGGGTTTAATATACCCAACATCATTACCGAAGTTCGCAAAATCGTAGCCACTCGCCTGTTGGAGATAACTGGACTCGTTGCCAAGGAGATTAATGTGCGTATCGTTGGCATCGAATTCCCGGAAAAGGCACCTGAGAAGGGGGAAAAACTACAGTAGATATATCGAGACCTTAAATGATAACTCGCCTGACAAAATAAGGTCAGGCTTTACGCTGCAGGACATTAGCCAAATTATATATATTTAATGGTGAAGGAGGAGAAAAATGAGTGAAGAGTCGGTAGTACCTGGCGAATCAATTATCGAGGACGAAGTTGTAGCTTCCATTGCGGGAATCGCGGCTAAAGAGGTAGAAGGTGTAGCAAATTTAGGCAAGAGCTCGGTTCGTCGTTTGGTAGCAGGGGCCATTGCCGGTGCCGGGGGAAAGGCCAGGCAGGGAGTATCTGTTGAGGTCGGGCACAAAGAGGCCATTGTTGACCTTCAACTAGACGTAATATATGGTTTCAATATACCAAATATTGTTACCGAGGTTCGTAAGAAGGTAGCTTCCCGACTACTGGAGATCACTGGGCTCATTGCTAAAGAGATTAATGTGCGTATTGTAAGCATTGAAATCCCTGAAAAGAAGCCAGCGAAAAAGGTGGAGTAGGCACGTTCTGAAAAACCGGTCGAACTATTGCCTTCAAAAAGCTGACAGTTAACAAATAGCTATGTTTGTGACCATTTTCAATAGAGTGGTAGTGGTGGTCATTGTTCTGCTTATATTAGCTGGAGCCGTGATTGCCTTACTTGCGGCTGCCGGAGCGAGTACACCAGATATCTTTTCTTACTTTGAGGCGCAGTTACAGGCAGTTGCTGATGCTACCGGGAGCACTGCTGTTATCATTATAGTTATTTCTGTGCTCGTCGCACTGGCTATGTTCGCAATATTGATAGTAGAGTTGAGCCCCCTGCGCGAGCCACATCCCCTACTCGTTAGCTCCACAGAAGAAGGCTCAGTCACCATCGACATGAATAGTATTTGTATGTTAGCGGAGAAAACTGCTTCCTTGATTCACAATGTGCAACATGTTAAGTGTTACACAAAGGAAACATCGGGAGGCCTGATGATTTCCTGCCGACCTTTGGTGCTTCTGAGCACCAATTTAGTAGAGGTTGGTACTGAGCTCCAAAGCAGCATTAGGGAGTCAGTAGAAGAACTCACCGGACTCTCTGTAGCCCACGTGGATATTAAGATTAAATATCAGCCGGTGGATGCCAGGCGCCTGGCTGTGCGTTAACACGGGATGAAACTGACGTTAAACCCAAAGACAATAGGTGCCACTGCTGGATTAGTGCTGGGGCTAATTGTGATATTTGCTGGAGTCCTGAAGGCCATTGTGGTTGTTTTATTCATATTAGCTGGCTGGTTTATCGGAAAGGTCTGGATGGGAGAGATTGACCTCCAGGACCTCTACGAGCGCTTTATAAGAAACAGGAACAGAGGCTCTAGGGGATAACTACATCTCCTGAAATACGATCTATTCATGGCAAAAGGTTCCAGCGTCATAACCGTTAATCGCAAAGCTTACCACGACTATCATATCCAGGAAAGCCTTGAGGCAGGTATTGTTCTCAAGGGTTCTGAGATTAAATCCATCAGGGCAGGCAAGGTAAATCTAAGTGATGCATATGCCAAGCCAGAAAATGGTGAACTGTGGCTACACAATAGCCACATTGCCTCCTATGATGCTGCCAGCTATAACAGTCATGAGCCAGTCAGGCCTCGCAAGCTTCTCCTTCATAGAAAAGAGCTTGACATCCTTGCCGGCAAGGTGATGCAGAAGGGTTTGACTTTAGTGCCCCTTAAGCTTTATATTAAACATGGGGTTGCTAAGCTAGAGCTGGGGGTTGCCAGAGGGAAAAAAGTTTACGATAAAAGGGAAGCCATCGCCCGTCGGGACGCAGAGAGGGAAATGGACCGGGCATTGAAGTTCAGGAGGAGGTGATAGGAAAACAATACAGATATGGGGGCGCGTGGGTTCGACAGAGGTAGGCCTACAGGATTGCAGGCTGAGGTGCCACCCACCTCACAAAACAGGTGGCAAAAAACAACTGCCGACGAAGTGCCGGTATATGCGTAACCTTATTTAAGGTTGCCCATCCAACCTGGCTTCTCCTCGATGGGTCGGGATTGGGTGTTAGAAAAATCGAGGTGCTCCAATCCTGATGCCGATAGGGGTTGGCTAAGAGATATTGGCTGGTCTGGCTGAATTCGGTCAGCAGATGACAGCTAGATGAGATAAAAGAGCTGACTAAGCTTGTAGGATATTCTGGCAACCTTCTTTTGGACGGGGAGTTCAACCCTCCCCCGCCTCCACCAGGAAATTTAGAAGCGCTAGTCTTTTCAGGCTAGCGCTTTTTGTATTTCAGTTAAGCCTTGGTGCTAGGGCACAAGCAAAGGGACCTCTCGCCAGTCAGACACACGAACTATATCCCCCCCTTGTATTTGATACACTGCTACCATACCACAGCCCCTGCGCTGCTCTGGCGTATAGGTGATTTTCGCCATTCCATCAACATCAAAGCCCTCCATGCCATCTAGAGCTCTTTTTATGGCAGCACCATCGAGGTTTTCATAGCCTACCTCTTCTATGGCTCTCTTTGTAGCTTCACACATTATGGCTCCACCAAGCCAACCACCCATGTATTCTGGGTCCTCCTGGACCTCTCCACGGTATCTCTCCTGTATATCTCTTATCGCCTTTATGCCTGGAATTTCCGTCTCATCAAACCAAGGGGTACACCTCGGAGCAAGATAACCTTCAGCAGCAGGCCCCGCTATCCTAATCAGTGTTTCCCCCATACTGAATTCAAGGCCAGCAAACTGCATCTCGTCCAGAAGCCCTAGTCTCTCAGCATCTCTGAGGATTGGCGCTGCCGCGGGCACAATGCTCTGAATCATAACCAAATCCGCTTCACGGTCTTTTATCCTTAATAACTGAGGAGTAGCATCTACCACCACATAATAAGCGAATTCCCATGGCAGCATCTCCATGCCTATGCTCTTAGCGTATTCTGAAACTTCCTCTGCTCCTCCCCTTCCCATCTCATCATCTGCGCCTACATAGACTACCCTGGGGGCCCTTTCCTCCTCCCAATTTTCCATAAAATAGTCGAGCACGGCTGTAGATACCTCGCCGAAAGTTGGCCAAAGGCAATAAGCCCAACCCGGGGGGTAGATTACAGGCGCTGACACGCTACCCGAAACAAAAGGCACCTGGTCCTTCTCAATCTGTGACTTAAGTGCTGCTATGCAAATAGTATCGTCTGAGAAAAAGAGTGGTACACCGCGCGCAACGAATTTACGGTAGGCACTGACAAACCTCGCCATTTCCCGCCCCGTGTCTGACCACAATAGTCCGATGGTTACTCCAGGAATGCGTTCCTCCTCATTGAAGTACTTGACATAGTCCTGTAAGCCCCGCATGCCTATTTGCTCAGGGGCAGCCGTGGGGCCAGTGAGAGGAGTTAGGTCTACAATTTCCACCATCTTTTCCCCCGCCGGAGGCGTTGTCAGTGTAGGGCCACAGGCAGCAAGCACGAACAGAGCTATCAATGCTACCGCCGTGAAAACCCAAAGCTCTTTTTTCACCAAAATTTTGTTTCTCACCTTCACCCCCTTACTTTTGAGCAAGTCCTTTGGCGACTCATTATTTTCACGATATCGTATATTGTTTCTCCAAAATAATAAAGATAATCTCTGTAAAGAGTTTTGAAAATCTAGTGCCTTTATCCTTGCAGAGCAAATACTACCATATTCCCTGAACTCCTAGAGGCAGGATATTCCTATGGTATAGGCATGAGAGCCATGTGCAGCGCGGATGCGGGAACTATCTTTACAAGCACAGCTCCAATAGGTCCTCAGCTTGCACTCCGCCGCGGAGCATTCCTGGCGATGTATTCACTGATCACAGTCAGTGGCGTTCCAGGGGGGAAATACTCAGCCACACCCATTCCCTTTATATGAGAGACATCGTCAGGCAGGACAATCCCACCCACAACTAGCATCTTATCCTGTACCCTATTCTCTCTTATCAACTGCGTTAACTCCGTAATATATTCCATATAAGTTGAGCTCAAGATACTCACACCAATCACATCGACGTCCTCTTGAATAGAGGCCTCTACTACTTGTTTGGGGAATTGGTTCCCTATGAAGATTACCTCCATGCCAGCGTCTCTCAATGCCATGTTGACCAATGTTATCCCCCTATTGTGAATATCGAATCCCAGCTTGCTCGTGAGAACCTTGATCTTTCCCTCGCTCATCGCCTTACTTTCCCCCGAATCCAAAATAGCTCCGTAATCACCCTCTGCTTAAACCAGTCGGCCCCTGGCTGATGCCGGTGCCAGTATCCCACGCCACAAGTCCATTATCTCACCAATGGTGGCATATTCCCTGACCGCCTTCATCACTGAGGGCATGACATTGTCACCCTTCTTAGTGGCCTCTGCCAGCTCCCTCAAAGCCTCTTGTACCTTACCATTATCGCGCCCTTCCTTTAACTGCGCGATTCTGGCCCTTTGCTTCTCCAATATGTCAGGATCTCGGCGGAAGAAGCTGGGCTTGAAGAAGTCCTCTGTCATCTGATAGCAGTTAACTCCCACAATCCTCTTTTCGCCACTCCTCACTTCCACTTCGTGCTTTATCGCCTCTCTATCTGTTTGCTCTCGAAGCCAGCCGGAATCCGCAGCCTTCACCCATCCCCCATGATTCTCTATCTCGCGGTAGAACTCCCAGGCCCGCTTTTCTACCTCAGTAGTCAGCCACTCCACAAAATAAGAGCCTGCCAGCGGGTCTATGGTGTTGGCAATGTTGGTCTCGTCTTGGAGAACCTGCTGGGTTCTCATCGATAACAGAACGCTATCCTCCGAGGGAATAGCGAGAGCCTCATCGTAGGAACAAGAGTGGATTGATTGTGCTCCACCCAGGGCAGCAGCCAGGGTCTGATAGGCTACCCGGATGGCATTGTTCAGGGGTTGCTGATATGTAAGAGTCGAGCCCGATGTATGGATATGGAACCTAAGGCTAAGGGCGCGGGGGCTCTTTGCGCCATATTTCTCCCCCATTAACTTGTACCACATCCGGCGAGCCGCCCTCATCTTGGCTACCTCTTCAAAAAAGTCATTGTGGGATGCGAGGTGGAAAGTGAACTGAGACACGAAATCATCTACCCCCAGACCCCTGTCTCGCTTCAACACTTCGTCGATTACCGCTACTGCCGAAGACAGCATGCCGCCTATCTCTTGATACGCATTTACCCCGCTCTCGCGATAGTTGTACGAGGTAAAGCTTACTGGATGCCACTTAGGAACGTTGATAGCACACCACTCCACCAAGTCACCGCACAATCTCAACAGGTCGCTGAAGGGGATTCCGAGCGACCCCGAATTCGGTCCGCTAGGTCCGGATACACTACAACCGCCCGCAGAACAGGGATCGCCTTCAGTTGTTCCGCCTAATTCTTTCAGACTGATTCCCCTCTTCTCTGCCATGGCTAAGTACATGGCAGTATGTGGACAGGCTGTGGTTATTCCCTGGATGACAGCCACATTGATCTTGTCAATAGGAAGACCCTCAAATATTTCCTCCATATCTTTCATAGAGTACATGCCCACACCATCGACCCCCACCTCTGCTGCCGCTTCAGGCATATCGGGATCATAGCCCATTATGCAGGCATTGTCGGGGGCGACGGCAAACCCCGTCATGCCCATCTGATACAGGAGTTTAAACCGCTCATTGGTGGAGTCAGCGGCGTCAAGCCCCGAGAACTGTCTTATGCTCCACAGCTTTCCCCGGTACATTGTAGGGAAAATTCCTCGGGTGAAGGGCGCTTTGCCGGGCATGCCCAAGTCTCTAGAATAATCCATATCAGCGATATCATCGGCAGTGTACACCCCTTGCACGGGGATGCCCGAGGTAGTAGTGAAGCTTTCCTTGCGTTCCCTGCCGGATTTCACCGCGGCCATATCTGGGATGGCTAATTGCTCTTCCATTATCCCCTCCTTGGCTACTGCGACACAAGTGCCCGCTATGTCCTACACAAGGCACACTCAAAGATCAAGGCGGATGTAGCTTCTAGTGCTGATGCACTACGATTTTGTCATCACATTACTGTTTCAAGAATATCTTGCCAAACACAAGCCTATATATCCAGCTTCCGGCACCCTCTTCCCATCACCACTCTGCCCCGTATTTCACCCCTCCTTCAGCTTGCTCCAGGCCTTTCTCCTCTATTTCTGTAACGCTTTATCACTACTACGGCACAAGTATCGGAGCTTCCACAAAATCGCCCACACGGACTATCTTCCCACCCTGTACCTGATAGACCGCAAAACGCTGAACACCCCTGCGGTCTTCTGGTCCATAGGTGATCTTCACCATTCCAGCAACATCGACATCCTTCATGTTCTCGAAGGCTCTTTTCACCACGGCTCCGTCCAGGTTCTCCAGACCTACCTCCTCCATGCCTCGCTTTAGAGCTTCGCACACTGCGGCTGCATAAAACCACCCACACTGATACTCGGGAGAGTCATATACCTCCCCGTGGTACTCCATCTCCATATCTACCAGCGTCTTTACTCCTGGAATCTCCGTCTCATCTATCCAGGGCAAACCCCTTGGAGCAAGAAAACCCTCGGCACCGACTGGAGCCATCCGAATAATGTGCCCTCCCATGACCATTCCAGTGCCGCCAAACTGCATCTTGTCCTCAAGCCCCAGCCTCTCGACATCCCTCATAATGGGCCCGCCCGCTGTAAAAATATTCTGAATATAAACCAGGTCTGCCCCACGCTCCTGTATCCTTATCAATTGGGTGGTCGCATCTATGACCACAAGAGGAGAGGTTTCCAGTGGCAGCACTTCATAGCCCGTGCTTTCAGCATATTTTGTCATCTCCTCTGCTGGTTCCCTCCCGAATGAAGTCTCCGAAACGAATAGTTGTAATCTGGGAGGCCTATCCTCACCCCAGTTCTCCATGAAATAGTCCAACGCAACTGCACCTGACTCGCCCTCAGTGGCCCAGGCATCGAAAATCCAGCCCGGTGGGTAAACCGCAGTTGCTGTCGCGCCTCCGGCAAAAAGGGGTATCCGGTCCCTTTCCAATCTCGTCTCCAGTCCTCCATACGCAATGGTCAAGTCCGACCAAATGACCGGTACCCCGCGGTCGGCAAGCATTTCGTAGCCACTTAGGAACCTCTGTATATCTGTTGCCGAGTCCCTCCACACAAGTTCGACGGTCACCCCGGGAATGCTTTCCTCCTCATTGTAGTACCTGAGATAGTCCTGGAAGGCCCGGAAGCAAGGTTGGTCGGCACTGCCGCCGCCGCCAGTAAGCACAGGTAGAGCGCCGATTTCCACTACATTCTGTCCCGGCGGCGGAGTTGTTGACGGGGCACAAGCAGCAAGCAAAAGCAAAGCCACCAACCCAACCGCCAGAATGGCCCAAGGGCCCTTTCCGCTCATTATTCTGTTCACTATTTCTTACCTCCTTTGTTTTGAGCTAACCTTTTCTGCCCATTATAGCATGACTTTCATCAGCCCTGGGGCACAAGCATTGGGGCATCGCGCCAATCAGTTGCCCGAACTATCTTTTCACCTCTTACCTGGTATAGGGCTGCTTTAGTAGAGCCCCTGTGGTCCTCCAGTGTGTAGCTAATATTCTCAAGTCCATAAACATCAAAGCCCTTGATACTGTCAAATGCCTCCTTTACGGCAGGACCATTGACGTTCTCATATCCTACCTCTGCTACAGCTCTCCTTATGGCTTCACAGGTTACGGCTATTTCTGCCCAACCAACCACGTACTCTTCCTCCATTAGCACCTTCCCATGATATTTCATCTGCACATCTTGCATCAACCTTATGCCCAGGACCTCTATTTCGTCAATCGCGGGGAGAGTCTTTGGGAAAAAGTAACCATCGCTGGCAGCACCTGCCATCTCGATTAGCCTTTTTCCTGCGGAAGCCTCCAAGCCACAAAATTGCATCTGGTCCAGAAGCCCCAGCCTCTCGGCATCTCTCAGAATCGGTCCTGAGGTTACTATAAGGCCAGAAATATAAACGAAATCTGCTTCCTGGTCGCTCAACCTCAACAACTGAGCACTGGCATCAAGGACGACATAGGGGACAAATTCTGCAGGCAACATTTCTATGCCCAGGCTCTGGGCATAATCTGTAGCTTCGGGTATCGGTTGTCTCCCAAACGTGCTATCAACACCTATGACAGCTAACTTCGGGGGCGTTTCTCCCTGCCAGTTTTCCATGACATGGTCAGCCACGGCAGCGAATTGCTCAGCCCAGGACGGCCTGAAGAAGTAATACCACTGAGGAGGATAAACTACTTCCTTAACTGGATTTGCCGACACCAAAGGTATCTTATCCCGTTCAAATGTTGACTGACGTGGCACTATCCCAAAGGTATCATTGGATATCATGACTGGTATACGACCCGCCTTGAATCTCTCGTAGATGCTAACAAATCTGTCCAGGGAGCTTGCACTATCCCCCCATAAGACTTCAACTGTCACCCCCGGGATGCTGTTCTCTTCATTGAAATACCTGATGTAATCCAGCACAGCAGACAGAGATATTTGTTCCTGAGCAGCTCCAGCACCTGTAAAAGGGGATATATATCCAACCTCCACCACCTTACCCCCCTGTGCTGGCCCCGATGGTGCAGGAGCACAAGCAGCGAGCAGAGGTAAAGCCATCAATCCCGCTGCCAAAATAAGCCAAACCCTCTTTCTTTTTACCATTCTATTCCTCATTCAAAGCTTCTACTTCAAACCCTTCCCTCTAAATGCCTATGGGGTAGCGCCATATTCCATAGACTTTGTTTCGCACCCTGCACAGCTCTCCCACGGTAGCATAGGCTCTAACCGCTTCCAGAGTTGCCGGGAAGGTATTCTCACCGTTAAGAGTAACCTCTTCCAGCTTGTGCAGCGCCTCCTTGACTTTGCTGTTATCCCTTTCTTTCCTGAGCCGTCTCACCCTCTCAATCATAGAATCCACGGATTTCGGGTCCGGTCTAAAAATAGGCACTTTATATGGCTCTTTTTCCAGCCGGAACTTGTTCACACCAATAACCGTAGCTTCGCCAGAGGCTAGCTTGCGTTCATGCTCAATCATGGCATCCCGGTATTCTCTGTGAACCCACCCTGAATCGGTAGCTTCCACCCATCCTCCCATATCTTCGATTTTCTGGACATATTCCCAGGCGCGGCTTTCCAACTCATCAGTGAGCTGCTCAAGATACCATGACCCACCCAGAGGGTCTATCGTATTAGTTATACCGGTCTCATACTGAAGTATCTGTTCAGTCCTGATAGAGAGCAGCATCGACTGGTCTGTAGGCAAACAAATCGCTTCATCGTAGCCATTGGCATGTATCGATTGAGCCCCACCGAGAGCACCAGCAAGCGACTGGTAGGCTATACGGATGACGTTGTTCAGCGGCTCCTGGTAGGTAAGGGTGGAACCTGACGTCTGAATATGACAACGAAAGTGCGCACAACGCGGGCCCTCGATGCCATACCTTTCCCTAATAATCTTATACCACATGCGTCTCGCTGCCCGTAACTTGGCAATCTCCTCAAAGAAGTCATTATGGATGGCTGTTTGAAAGGAAAAGCGTCTGACAAACCGGTCTAGAGGCACCCTCCCCCGTTGCTTCTCTTCTCCTAAAAGCTGGATAGCTGAAGCAAAAAGCATACCCAACTCCTGGACGGCATTTATTCCGTTCTCCCGAGGATTATAGGAGTTAATGGAGGTGGGATACCACTTAGGAGCAAACTCGCTGCACCATTCGATAAAATCTACGGCATACTTCAGCTGTGCTCGAGGTGGTAATTGGTTGTGAATATTCAGTGCAGTGGGAGTACACAAGTCACTGGGGGTAGTGCCACGGAGCTGCTTTATATCCAATCCCCTCTTCTCAGCCATGACAAAATACATGGCGGCTAACGGAGTACCGCAGCCATCAGCCAGATAGGTAGATACCTTGTCTATGGGTAAACCTTCAAATGTTTTTTCCATGTCTTCCAGAGAACACAGAGGGGGACCAGAATGACCGATATCAGCAGAGACTCTGGGGTCGTCAGGATCCAGCCCAGCTATGGCCGCGAAATCAGGAGCTACAGAAAAACCTGTCTGTCCCAGCTCATATTGCTGCCGATAAAGGGCATTCGACTCCTCCGGGGTATTAAACCCCGTTAATCGCCTTATAGTCCACAATTGCCCCCGGTACATAGTGGGATATACCCCTCGAGTAAACGGAGGTTCCCCCGCAAGACCAATATCTTTATCATAGTCAATGTCTTTTACGTCCTCCGGAGTGTATATTCCTTTGGTAGGAATCCCCGATGCTGAAAAAAACTGCTCGTCGCTACCCATAATATACCCCCTTTAGAAAGACTCCCGCCCAGTAGAAGCCTGGTGTCTCAATCCTTCCAATCGACAGCCATATACAGTGTTCTCTAGGGGAAACGTAATACATACCTCAATGGGCAAAACCAAAAAACCTGACCAGGATATCAGCTAATAATATCCCCCAACAATTATCAAGTCAACTGCACCTGTCCATGTGAAGTGATGCTCAGGCCTCATCTTATAAAATGGCTGCTATGCTCAAGCTTTGAGCTTAGATTCCCACTGGCAGGCAATCTCATCAGGGCTTCCCCACAGAGGCAGATGGAGTATTACCTTCACTTCGGGAGTAATAAAGTACTCTCTCATAAATAGCAGCCCTCGGTAGCTCTTATAGCTGAGGTAAGCATTGAGAAAGTAATTTGGAAGGGATTAGAAAGTACAAGCGACTCAATAGTGGCAGGACGCCACTTTCAATTCTCATGCCATCTTTCTTTCTTCACCCTTTGCGTGATATGCTCGATCATCTCCTCAATCGGAGTGCCAGGGCCGTATAGTCCTGTAACGCCTGCCTCTAAGATAGCAGGCTTATCTCTCTCTGCTATTATTCCACCACCAACCACACAGATATCGCCAGCCCCCTTCTCTTTAAGCATTTTTGCTACCTCGGTGTAATAGGCCTTCTGGGACCATCCCAGCGAGCTTAAGGCAACAACATCAACATCTTCGGAGATAGCGGAATTCACAATCATTTCAGACGTCTGATACCTGCCAGTATAAATCACTTCCATCCCGGCATCTCTAAATGCCCGGCAGAGTAATTCTGCTCCTACCATATGCGAATCTACACCTGGTTTAGCAACTAGTATGCGAATCTTTTTGTCTTCCTTCATGCTTTCCTCCAGTATCTGAAGCTGCTATCAAGGCAAAATTTCCCTGTCAGTCAAGAAAGCTCGGCCTCTGGACCATCCCTACCGTATCGTAAGGGTAGCCGTAACCTTCCCTTATCATACCCAGTATCTCTGTTCTTGTAGCATTAGCCTTAAACGCCTCTATCATAGGATACAGCAAATTCTCTTTGCCCTTTGCTTTCTCCCTCAGAGTCAGTAGAGCCTCCCTGGTCTTTTTAATGTCACGACTTTCCTTAAATCTGTTAATATCTGCCAGCGCCTCAGCCTGCACCTTATCCATGTTCTCGAACTGGTACTCCTCAACTTTCATATCCTCATCTTCTGGTATTCTGAAATAGTTGAGGCCGACTTGTATGAGTTTTCCCTGCTCGATGTCCATTTCCCTCTGCTCGGCAGCACTGACAACCAGCCGCCGTAACCATCCGCTTTCGGCGGCAGCTAACATGCCACCCATATCATCTATCTCTTTCATTAATTTACCAGCTTCCTCTTCCATCCTATTCGTGAGAGATTCTACATAGTAGGAACCACCCAGGGGGTCAGCAGTCAAGGCAACGCCAGTTTCCTGGGCGATGATGTGATTCATAGCTATGCTCACGCGCCGCGATTCTTCCGTGGGTATACATCTGGCTTCATCATGTGCAGAATAATCCACGGTATTGGCACCTCCAAGCACAGCAGCCAATGCCTGGAAAGCAATCCTGCCTATATTATTCAATGGCTGTTGCTTGGTAAGCGACATGCCGGGCGTTCTAATTGCGATTCGCAATCTACATTGGGTGGGATCCTGGGCTCCAAACCTCTCTTTAACAATCCTGGCCCACATCCTCCTGGCAGCTCGAATTTTGGCTACCGTCTCAAAGAAGTCCATACAGGATGCCATGCTTACTACAGCTCTTCTCCCCAGTTGCTCCAGGCTTAACCCACGCTCCAGCCCAACCTGAAAATAGATGGCGAGCGAAGCTATTATGATACCAAGTTGCTGAACTGAATTGCAGCCGGCTTCGTAGAGATTATAGCCAATTGGAGCAAAGGGGGTAAACTTGGGCATATGCTTGACGATATACTCTGTGAGGTCGCCGTGAAGCCTCATACTTATCTCAACGGGGAAGTCCATGGTGAACTCCGTTGCCTTATTATTTAGGGGGTCATTTATACAGGAGCCCCTGATATTAGCTTTATCCACACCCCGTTCTTCAGCTAATGCAGCAAGCTGAGCGACAGAGAGCACATCATCATGCTGGCACGAAGCTCCGTGAAACTGGAATATCCCGCTTTCCAGCGAGATACCAGCCAAATACCTGTCGAACGCCTCTAATGAATAGGGCTCAGGGTGATAGCCAACATCGTGTTTGGCTAGAGGATGATCCAGGTCGACTCCAGCCCTAGTAAGCTCACCGCCTGAATAATAGAGCACAGCGTAGCCCTGATTCCACATGGGAACAAGCTCTCTTCGCGTCTTTTCAATTGTTTCGCGAACCAGAACATGTTCATCCACCCACAGCATTTTGCGATACATGCCCTCATATATCCCCCGCGTAAAGGGATACTCTCCAGGGTCACCCAAAGCTTCCCCGTAATTAAAACCTTCTAAATCTTGGGGGCCGTATACAGGCTTGACATCGAAACCACACTCAGTCTGGAGCCTGATGAGTCGACTCTTGCTCCTATCCAGAACTATTTGTTTGTCCTTGTCTTTTTCCTGAGCCATGATAACCTCCTATATCAATGCCTAGGCTCTTATATTCTAACCTAGCTTTGGCCTAAGCTTGGTATTAGCCATCCCAAAAATTCTACTTTCCTAAATTTTGTAGTCTGACTCGCTAAGGTCTCGCGCCACGAGGCTAAAACCCAAAATTAAATTTTTACGCACCCTCCAATTTTATATCACTTTTCAATTTATGGCAATTTAGCTATAGCCCTCCAATTACACACAGCTACAAAGTATCATCGTTCACTGGGAGTTATGTTTCCTTATCCGCCACGAGCAATCTAGTCCCCCAAGTCCTGGAGTAGTATAGCAGCGCCACCTTTATACCACGGGGCACGAGTAAGAGACGATGATACCCGCTTTTAGCTTCACACCGGCCTATAATACATGACAGCCCTTTCCACAACAGAGAAGGCATTGGGATGGAATCAGGAGACAGGAATAGAGATTCCAACAGAGGAACACAGAAATCAGCAATGGTCGACTTTTCCTGCATTTATTGTCTCGTAATAATGTTTGTGCTTCTTTCGACTCGTGCTAAAATCTGGTTGCCGGTACAAAATCACCAGGCGGGCTAGACTTTTGGAAAAAGCAAAAAGAGAATGCCAAGGCTGCTAATGCAAAAGAGTTAGAAGATGGATTTCAATCTCAGCGAGCAAGAGTTGATGATACAGACGAGGGCCAGGGATTTTGCTAACAAGCTGGCAAAGCCCCGAGCTGCAGAGATTGACCGCACTGGCAAGTGGCCCTCTGATCTGGCTTCAGAGATGGCCAAATCTGGATTCTTCGGGCTGCAATTGCCAACGGAGTACGAAGGAGCAGGGGCAGGTTACAAGTGTTATGCTCTGGTCGTGGAGCAGATTTCCCGGGCCTCCATGGCGGTGGCAGCGATTATCGCCATTAACGCCCTTGGCGAAGAGGCAATCTACCGCTATGGCAACGAAGAGCATAAACAGAAATTCCTGAAACCTTTAGCCAAAGGAGAACATACTGTCATGTTCGCCTTTACTGAAGCAGCCACAGGTACAGACCCCAGGGCCATTACAACAACAGCCATCCCTAGCGGAGACAGCTACATCCTTAATGGAAGCAAGGCCTTTTCTTCGCTGGCACCAGGAGCTAAAGTGGCAGTGATTTTCGCCAGGGATGAGACTGGCAGGGTTAGCGCTTTTATTGTGGACACTTCCTCCGAGGGGTTCATTATAAGTAAACAACTGGAAACCATGGGGCTCAGAGGTTCAGGGACATGCCAATTCTCCCTGAGCAATGTCTCTGTGCCTCAAGAAAACTTGCTGGGGGAGAAAGGAGAGGGCTATGAGATTCTCCTGCTATCCATAAATGTCGGCCAGTTGGGTATTTGTGCCGAGGCAGTAGGCACAGCACAATCCGCCTTGGAAATGTCGCTAGACTATGCCGGAAAACGCCCCGTGCGGGGGAAATCAATGCTCCAGCTTCCCACTATCCAATCTTACATTGGGGAGATGGCTTCCAGGATTGAGGCTGCCCGCTGGCTAACATACAGGGCAGCAGCCATCAAGGACGAAGGGAAAAGCATCCGCAAGGAAGTGGCCATGGCTAAGCTTGTCGCCTCGCAAACAGCAGTCGATGTGACCAGCATGGCAATGCAAATTCATGGGTCTTACGGGTATACCAGAGACCTCCAAATTGAGCGGTTATACCGTGATGCCAAGATCACTCAACTATATGAAGTGGTCTCCGAGATACAGCGAATAATAGTCGCCTCTTCCTTAACCACATAATATATTCAAGGATTTTTGAGAAATTACTAAATATATTTCCCTAAAGCTATTGACAAATTATTTCAGGGTGATATAACATGAATAAAGAGATAAATAGTTCCTATAAAAATTTCGGGAGGTGAAAGGTATGAAAGGACTTAAGTTTGTAGCAGTTTTGGTGGCTGTGGTACTTATCGGGGTGGCTCTCTGCGCTTGCGGGGGAACGGCGACTCCGACACCAACTCCAACGCCAAC
>Ga0180432_10000924_pt1 | contig 47335 bp, 38 predicted proteins | sample SS_ome_10_FD_132414 | JGI IMG/M metagenome (GOLD analysis project Ga0180432, IMG submission 132414) | Hypersaline lake sediment archaeal communities from the Salton Sea, California, USA - SS_1_MS_2 metaG | ecosystem: Environmental > Aquatic > Non-marine Saline and Alkaline > Hypersaline >...
CCCATTGCGCAAAATTCCCCACTGCTGCCTCCCGTAGGAGTCTGGGCCGTGTCGCAGTCCCAGTGTGGCCGTACACCCTCTCAGGCCGGCTACCCATCGTTACCTTGGTAGGCCATTACCCTACCAACTAGCTAATAGGCCGCAAGCTCATCCTCAAGCACCCGAAGGCTTTGATTCTGAAAGTTTATACTCCAGAATATTATGCGGTATTAGCCCCGCTTTCGCGAGGTTGTTCCCCACTCGAGGGCAGATTACTCACGTGTTACTCACCCGTTCGCCACTCTCCTTGAATGGCAAGCCACTCAAGGATCGTTCGACTTGCATGTATTACGCACGCCGCCAACGTTGACTCTGAGCCAGGATCAAACTCTCCAGTTATTAAGAACTCCCGAAGGAGTTCCAAGCGTAACTAGAAATTGACAAATCAGATCGACATAGGTCGCTCTGCTTTTAAATTCAAAGATCTGTTTCTTTCTATCCTAGAAAGAAAAAAGCGTAAAAAACTACGCTTTAATTATCGAACAAATTAAATTGTAAGCGTAAAAGCGTCTATATAATAGAAAGATTAAACCCAAAAGTCAAGACTTCTAAGCCTATTTTTTTATAAATGGCTAATCTTATTCTTCCTCGTCATCTCCAAGGATTTCGTTCAACTCTTCAAGCATTTCATAGAGTCTTTCTATGACTTCCTCAATTTCTTCAGGCGGGATTAGCTCCCAGTCACCTTGAACACATTGCTCTTTGCCCTGCTCGAGCTTTACAATCGTTTCCTTCAAGGTATCGATGAGTCGTTCACACGCTTCGTCTCTGTCCCCCATATTTATCGTCCTCCTGTTTCATCAAAGCCCAATTGGGAATTAACTTAGACGGGCGAGAGCAATTTTTCAAGTAATTACGCTGATTTAATCGGTTCAATCATCAAGTCTGAGATAAATCCCCAGTGTTAACTCTGGAGGATTCCGCTTTCGCATCCACATACTTCATCAGAGCTTCCTGCTCATTGCTGGCCCGGATAAAGCTTTTTGTGTTCGAGCACGAGACGGCATATCTATCGTGCTCCTTATTAATCAAAATCTCTATTTTGTTGATTCCCGTCTCATAATACATTTTCAATCGGGCTTTGATATCACTCTCCTCGGCTAGCGAGGATGGAATCCACTCTGAAAGAGTTTCTGCTAAATTCCGCATGGCCTTCCAGAACGTCTCACCTTGCGCATATTTGGCCAGGTCCTCTGTGAGTGCAACATTTGTGTGCTTATGCAAAACGTTCCAAAAAACAAACTTTTTCATAGGATTTTCTCTTTCACAATCGAATCATTCTCTATCCAGCGTAGCCATGTGAAGCAAAAAAATTATCATGGACGGAAGGATACATGTCAACTCAAATCTTCATGATATCTATTTTGGCACCTGATTTTCTGAACGGATTACCACAACATGATTGTTCCTATGACCCTCGACAATCCATTTGAACCCGGAAGCATGTTCACTATAGAACCGGGAATAGGGATCTTTCCTCCAGCTCGATTTTCCTATTCACTTTTTACTTCATTTTGTTGAAGGCATCGAGGACCTTCAGAAGGTCCGGGCTGGTGAATGTGAATTCATTTTCAGCCGTTTTTTTCGCTCCGGGATAGAGCGGTTTTTCCTTCTTGACCCTGAGTACCATCGTGTAGGGCGGCTGCAGTTTATAGGGTTTGAATCCTTTCAGGTGGCTCAAGGCCTCAATTGTCTTTTCCTTGATTTTTGCTCGGGCTAACTCGGGGTGAAGCCCCAGTTGGGCGCTGCCATAGCCGACTTTGGTCTCGACTGTCACCACGTTACCAAACAGGCTTTTAGCCTGCTCACAGATCCAGTTGTCACCTGCCACAAGAGCAACCGGAACATCATACAGTCCTGCCACAAGCGCATTGTAGCCAGCTTCCGGCAAGGAGACACCGTTGATAGAGAGGTCAATAACGTTTCCGCTGGAGGTATGAGCCAGGACTCCACCGGCTGTGCCGGCTTTTGCGTGATATCCTATGAACAGCACCGCGTCGAATGTCTCATCTATGCTGAGCATCATATTCTCCGGCCTATCCGTGACGCCCCTGAGGAGCTTTGCCTTCTTGTGCAGAAGGTCGGGTAAAATATTGGTCTTTGCTCCGTGGCCATCCCGAACAACAATCTCTACAGCCCCCGCTGCAAGGGCGCCCTCAACAGCTGCATTCGTTTCCAGGGTCATGATCTCTCGAAAATAATCATAGTCGTGTCCCCTTGAGCTGACATCTCCGACGGCAACGACACCGGCAATGCCTTCCATGTCCACAGAAATAAAAATTTTCAATCCCTTCCCGGCATGAGTCATGGAAGCCAATGAACCGACCATGAGCAAAGTCAACAACAGAACAGATATTTTTTTCATGCTTAACTCTCCATCTCAGGCTACAGCTGTCTGTTCGAGCGTTTCAACATTCCAGCTCTTATCAGGATGATGAAGCTTGCTCATCGCTCCCTCGGCATACTGTCCACTGTGTGAATTCTCGCCCAGATCCAGACCTTTGAGCTCTTTAGCCACCTTATGATCACCCAGCTCAAGTTTAGCAAATTTCCCCATCATGGAATAGCCGATCCGGTCGGCTCTCCCTTCGATCAAGGTGTGCAGTATCTGATTATCCTTAATAGAAAAGGTATGGTATTCAAATGCGCCGAATTTTTTTGTAGCCAGCTTCTTGGCCGACATCCTCAAGATCAACTCATCCTTTTCCTTGAGAGTGGTTTCGATTATCTCTTCTTTGTCCTCAATCGTGATATCTGCCAGAAATTTGGGATAATTGTAGAAATAAACGCCCCCGAGCCTGGCTTCTTCTGTAGAAACGGGCAGCTGATGAACATAGAGTGCAAATTTATGCCTGCGCAGCATTGAGATCGCCGATTTTCTTGGCAAAAAATTGGCATCTTCAAAATTCATGGGAACGGAAACGGCAACTTCATTGTACGGGCCAATATCAGTATCTCTGTACTCATAAGCACTAATGGTCAGAACGCCAGAGCCCGGCCATATCTCAGCCGGAACGAATTTGGGGTGTGGGAGCATTTCTCTGAGCTTGCTCGCTTTGACTATAAATGAGGCTGTCACAGCGGAAAAATCATAGTAAAAAACGGGAAACTCGACTTTCCGCCCCTGAATCTCAAATGTCTTTCTGGGCGTCCCCCTGAAAAATTCATTATCGGGCATGTATCACTCCTTTCTCAAAGGATTCAACAAACAAAAATATCTAAAATGCAGTTATTTGAATTGGGAAATTAGCATAAACATATAGCCCAAAAAAATCAAACACGCAGGTAACAACACTCAGGAAGCAAAGATGTCGTTTTGGGGTAAACTCGTGTAGACATACTCTATTTATTAATTCAGTTTGAAGTCAATTTTTGTTGTCATCAATGAATGAGTCATCCGTTGCCCTCCCTGAAAGCACTTAGTAAATGAAATGGCACATCATGTGCAAACAGCTCTATCGAAAGGGCAATAGAAAATGAAAATCCTTTTCATAAAAAAACAAAGTCACACCAAAGGATTCTCCCTGATTGACCTTCTCGTATCCATGACTTTAACGTTTTTCCTCATCATGGCAATGGCGCAGCTCATGGGTCATGCCATTCTTGTCAAGAGAAAAACCGATTGCGCTGTGAGGGCAGCCGAATTGGCATGCCACAAAATTGAACTTCTCCGGATTGATGCGCTGACTGATGAAATATCTGAATCTTCACAATCAGAAAAAATTAGGGATGAAAGAGTGAATCACACCTTCTTGAGAAAATGGAGCGTTCACACAGCGCCCTTTGAATCCAAACAAATCCAATTGGAATGTTTCGCCGTAAACTATCCCCGAAAGAAAACAAGGATAACGATCATCCTCTCACCGGAGTTGGGGTTCTAAAATCATGAGCTACGGGAAAACGACATCGGCTAAGGGTTTCACGCTCATCGAGATTTTGATCAGCTTATCGTTGTTTCTCATTGTTATTCTAGCAAGTTTAGAATTCCTGATGACTGTCAAAGATCATTTTTTCAATTTAAAAAAAGTTCAGGAATCGAATATCGCCGCCTTTGCCGCCTTAGACAAGATGCGGATGGATTTTCAGGATAGCGGTCAAGGACTGTTGATCCCGCAAAGACTCGGAATTGTGTCCTGTGTTGAACTCGATGGCGAGAGGATATCCGTTCGAAAAAAGGACAAAGATCTAGCCCTTTTGGATGATCTGACCGCCGGCTCCACCCGGCTCTCACTTCATTCCACCAGTGGAGTGAAAAAGGGACAGGAAATCATAGTCCATGATGGACACAAAGGAGAGACAGCCGCAATCTTATCTGTCGATAAAACGGGTGTCGTTTTCGCATCGCCCATAAGTTTTTCCTACTCGAAAATGATTTCCGAAGTGATTGTGGTGAAACAAACCTCCTTTTATCTTGACCATAAAAGCCTGATATTGCGGCGAAAAGTCAACTCAAGCCCAGCCCAACCCCTCCTGGAAGGAGCTGAAACGGTTGTATTTACATACGAAACCCCATCAAATCTCATAAATGCCAGCGTAACGACATCCGAGGATAAAACATATGAAATCTCAATTTTTCCAAAAAATCTGTATCTGGCTAATCCACAAACTACAGAATAAGGCACCAGGGAAAGGGGCCATGACCCTGATAACCGCATTCTTATTTTTTGCCTTTTCCACACTGGGATTGGGAATGCTTTATCTCTCGCAGATATACCTCAAGCTCGGCTCGTATAAAAAAAATGCCGTCATTCTCGCATATGCTTCCGAAAACGGTATCAAAGATGCCTACAATCAACTCACCCAATTCGTCCGGCAGATCCCGTTGCCCATAGTCTTGGCACCAGAAAAAGCAGCCGATCTGAGCACTGATGCCAAAGCAAAGGGAACACTGGCAGTGGAAGAACTTCTGGGCAGCACGCCTCCTCTAAGGAGTGATGATTTTCGGAAAAACATGCACTGGTCGACACAAACCAACTTTATGGTGAAACACTTCGAGGAATACGAAGATCACTGTCACGAAATTCTGGATGTCATCATTCAAGCTGATGGTTTCATAACAAACTTCAATGAGAAACGAACGACACAATTGCTGGCACTGCTCGAGCTTTGGATAGGTCACATCCCGCTGTCGACATTCCCCTTCCTCATTGATAAAAACCTCAGTCCAGGACAGCAGGAAGCATTCATCGCGGACCATAATATTGAAGTTTCCTCGTCATCAAAAGATGTGCCTCTTACAGGAATATGCTTTTCTCCTGAAGAAGTCATCCCAAGCGATGCCACCCCTCTGGTCAAGAAAGCACTCAAAATAAATATTTTTCAGCCTCAAGAGCTGTCTAGTACTTTGCTCAGAGAAGCCCTTGGTCTCGAGCCCTCAAATGACCCAGTTCCTGACGGTGTGTATTTGATTCAAGACGATTTTGGATTGGGAGGGATATACGTCGAGGGAAACCTTGATGAGATGGTGCTTGCCATAGATCATGAATCTCAGGTCATCTCTTTTCGGTCCGAAATCGGTCAGTGGCAGCTGAAGTTCAATCCAATGGATATCGAAACCATTTTCATATCTCCAGAGGGAGCACAAAGTTTTAACCTGACCCCGCGGGGCATAATCGTTGTTAATGGCGAAATCCGATCTCTTGGAGGAGGCACCGTCAACGCTTCAGGAGAGGTCCTTATGGTTAAAGACGAAGAAATTCCCTGCATTTTGAAAGGAGTCAGTCTGACTATTGTATCCTCTGAAAAAACAACGCTTTCTTCCCATCTCATTCACCAGGGTATGAAATGGGAAGATGGAGTGCCTTATATTAAAGACAACAACTCGCAGCTCCACATCTTCGCCGCAGGTCAGGACGTTCAAGGCATGAGCAATGATAACGGAGGAATTGTGATCGCTTCTGACTCACCCGATGACTTAAAAGTGCAGGCCACGATCACCGCATCAGGGAAAGGTATTTCTGTAGAGGGAAAAAATAAAACCGTCAATATCTTTGGAAGCCTCCAGGCTAGTTACTACATCGCCAACGGAAATGGGCTCCAGCTCACTCATGATCAAAGGATCACCTCTGACAAATCGCATCGTGAAAATGGGCCAAAATCGTCAAAACCCATCCTTCATGTCGCCACATACGGGGCCATGGAGTGGCAGGAGAACCAATGATGATTTTGAAAAGAAGACAGGGATTTACGCTCACAGAATTGATCTTTTCTCTTTCCTTACTGGGAGTTCTCACAGCTATAATATCGGTTTCCTTGCTGGATCAGTCGCCGAAATACCGCTTAAAGAAAGCTGTTTGGGAGATACATTCCCGGCTGAACTACGCAAGATATAAATCTATTTATAAGGGAGAAAAGTACAGAGTAAGCTTCGAGGAAAACAGTTACTCAATAGAAAAATTCAGTGAAATTGAAGGCACGTGGAAAAATGATCTATGGGGCTTATGCGAAGGTATCTTTATCGAGTCAAGCAATAATCCCATTTTTCACCCACAAGGGACTGTTTCAAACCTTGCCTCGATCTTGATCTCCAATTCGTGGGGAAAATACAAAATCTCTATCGCTATCTCAGGCAGAATCAAAATCACACAATTGGATTAATTAGCTTTGAAGACGATTTTTCCATCGACAATCGTATACATCACTTCTGCGTCGAGTATGTCAGCCTGAGGAATTTCGATCAGATTGCGGTCAAACACAGTGATGTCCGCCAATTTGCCTTCCTTCAGGGATCCACGGATATCATCCTCGAACGCGGCATAGGCGTTGTTTATGGTATAGGCTTTGATCGCCTCCTCGACAGAGATCCTCTGTTCTGGGAACCAACCTTTTTCCGGAGTTCCCTTGAGTGTTTTGCGAGCCACCGCTGCATAGATCAAATACTTAGGATGCATGTGGTAGAGAGCCGCGCTCGTTCCCGGCCAATCCGACCCGAAGCTCAACATAGCACCATTATCCAACAGAGATTTGAAAGCATAGGCTCCCTTACAACGCTCGTGCCCTATCCTCTCCTCCATCCAGCGCATATCGTCGGAAATGTGATAGGGATTGACCTCTGCGATGACGCCCAGTCTCTTAAACCGCGGAAAATCCTGAGGACGGATGACTTGCGCATGTATCACGCGAAAGCCGTTCAGATCCACTCCTTCATTTTTCAATCTCTCGTAGAGGTCAAGCATCTCAGCCACCCCCCTAGTACCTATGGCGTGCACATTGGGAACAAAACCACCATCCAATCCGGCCTTGATGAGATTGTACATCTTCTCCATGTTCCCTTCTCTAAATTCTGGATCGTCCGATGTGTGACGGCGCCAATGACCATAATTATCAGGTTGATCATCATAAGGTTTGAAAAAGAGCGCTCCGTGTGTCCCCATTATGCCGTCGATATAACCTTTGAGCGCACCGTATCTCAACCAGTTATCCTTTTGTTTTGTCTTGGGATGAAGCCCCATGGTGAACCCAAGATGGCTCAATTCAGAGCCACGGGAAAGATCAGGCCTCAGCCAGACACGGCATGTCAACTCGCCATTTTCCTGCAGCTCAATAAATCGTTGTGTCTGATCCGGCCTTTCAATATCATGCACCTCGACGATTCCGGCTTCTCTCAGCGCTTTAAGGCCAGCTCTGTTTTCATCGAACAGCCTCTTCTCGGATTTGGGTTCCACTGCCTTTCTCATTTTTGTAAACGCCGCCGAGGGACGCAAGATTATTCCTGTGGGTTTGCCGTCTTCTCCGATCACCAGCCCTTCAAGTTTTGACTCCTCGAGACCTGCGGCTCTGAGTGCAGCCGTATTGGCCAACCATTCTTTGTAATCAAACCGGCATATGAAGCATGGATTTTCTTCGGTAAGATCATCGATCATCTGCCTGTTCGGACGCCATGGTTCAGTTCTCTTCGATGCCGCCTCTCCGGCATCGCCCAGAGCCCATTGCTCATACGCACCCCAAAGACCTTCGGTTATCCATTCACCCACATCGAGGAGAGCGACGACCCGTCGGATTTCCTCGCGCAAGCCGTCTTCACTTGAAACCATCATAAGGTTAGCATCGTTGATCAAGGCACCGGCACGGTTGAAATGGACATGTCCATCAATGATTCCTGGGGTAACAAACTGGCCTTTCAAATCAATAACTTCCGTTTCATCTTCGATGTATATCTTTGCTTCCTTATCGCTCTGGCAGACAGCAGTGATTGTACTTCCTGAAATTGCCAGCGCCTTTGCCGTTGGATTGCCGGCTTCGACCGTCCAAATATCACCATTCAACAAAACTAAATCGGCCGCCTCAGGTTTTTGTTGTGAGCAACCTGAGTGAGTCAATATGACTGTGAAGCATCCCAAAATAAGGAATAAAAGGATTAGCTTGGATGTCTTGTACATTTTTCCTCCATGAGAACTCATTAATATATTTTATCCTTGCAAAGGGAGACTTCAGATTATATCCCTGGGATAAAAAAATTGTCAAAACCTCAATATTCTGTCAAATAGGTCTCGTCCCCTTCAAGTCATTCTGTCATCTCTCACCGGTGTAGATAAAGGATCTGTGTGAACCCTGCTCTAGGTCTAACTCCTCCTGTTCGCATAGCCCAAAAAACTTGATCGGTCAGCAGGTCCAATCCGAAGAGACGACACCTACTGGAGCTGATGAGATAGAGATGGTCGCTGTCTTGGCCAAAAACAGCATCTTCAATTCTTTCTTGGAGATCCAGACTCTTGATCTTTGTCGGTTCCTGAACATTCGCACGCTGCTCAATTTTGAAAACGGAAATCGAGCTGTTCATATGATGCACGGCAACTATCTTCTTTTTGTCCGGCGATAAGATCAGCCGCATTGATAGGAAATTATCCGCTATTATCGCTGTAATTTTCTTTTCGACCAGATCAACCTGATAGATCCTACTTTCATCTTGACTGCACACTACAGCTGAATAACCGTTGTTCCAAAAGGGGCCATGGTCACTGCCGTCGTAGGAGTCATCGACGATTCTGTAGGCCAAGAGTCCCGGAGCATAGAGAGGAATATTGTTAACAAGCCGATCCAGGAGCCAGGCTGAATCTTGGTTAGCAAAAATATCGATATCTTCGGGTTCTTGATCTTGATATCCGATCATATCCATGTTGATCATGGCGATGATATTTTCGTTTTTTCGTGCACATTGGGCTGCATAGTGGGTGCTCCCAAACAGCCCCTGCTCTTCAGCCGAAAAGGCGACAAATCGCAGGGTGCAATCGAAATCATAAGGGCTGAGAATACGCGCAGCAGTTAAGACAGCGGCCACACCCGTACCGTTATCATCAGTGCCGGGGGCGGGATTTTCCTTGTTCAGTTTTGATGTTCTGCCATCTTCAGCCCGGCGAGTGATGGTATCAAAATGTCCGCCGATAATCACGATCTTCCCGGGAGTTTTCAATCCCTTTTTAGAAGCAACAACATTCTGTGTTTCCTCATAGAGATCGCTGATCTCGCTGAAATAGGAGAACTTATCTAGATACGCATCATGAAATCCATTATAGTAAAATTTGCCCTTTATATACTGGGCTGCCTTCAAATTTCCCCGGCTTGGAGAGTACCGTGTGCCGAATTGTTCCAAATCCATAAGAATGCTTTTAATGTCCTCTTCACCTACGCTTTCCACTTGAGATTTAATAAAGGCAATCTCATCCAGGCTGTATTCGTATTGATTCGGAGATGATACAGCCTTTTCTCGCACCAGTGAATCTCTCCCGCAGACAAAAAAAATCAGACTCAAAGAAAGAACCAGGAAAAGGAGCAGGTATTTTGTTTTAAACAAAGACAGCCTCCCTAAAGAGATCCTCAGCACCTACGTTTTATAACTCCTGGTTATAAAATTAGCAAGACTGATCAAGACTTGATTTAACCTTGCATTCTCCGCGATAAGGAGTAAGATGGTAATCTGTGAAAAAATATCAAGGCACAGGTTGTAGGAGATATTTTATGAAAAAAGCAGCCGTCGCTATCCCTGTCATCTTGTCTCTTGTGGTTTTATCACTGTATTCACAAGAGCCTTATAAACTCCCCCCAAAAGAAGTTGTCGACATCGTCACCGCACCGCCTCCTCCCGTTGCATCTATCAGCCCAAATCGAGAGCTTTTGCTTCTTGCCTCCTATGAACCTATGCCATCCATTGCCTATATGGCACAGCCTTTGTTACGCATTGGCGGTATGAGAATAACACCCAAAAACAATAGCCGGCAGGAAACAACATTCTATACAGGCCTTGAGATAATAAGGATAAAGGATGGCACCGATATCAAAATTAATCTACCCCAAGAAGCTAAGCTCAGCTTTCCCAGTTGGTCTCCCGATGGAAACTGGATTGCGTTCACCCGTTTTCTCAAAAACGGTGTGGAACTTTGGGTAGCCAGCATCAAAACAGGAAAATGCAAAGCGCTCACAAAAGCCATCGTCAATTCTACACTCAGTTACGGATACCAATGGCATCCCGACAGTCAACATATTCTTGCTCAGATAATAGATGAGAATCGCAGCTCTCCGCCAGAAAAACCACAGATCCCGGTTGGCCCTGTTATCCAAGAAACATCGGGTAAGTACGCAAAAGTCTGGACCTACCAAGATCTCCTTCAGAATCCCCATGATGAGGCTCTTTTCAAATACTACACAACCTCTCAGTTGATAATGATTGATATCCTCAACGGACAAATTCAAAAGCTTGGCCGGCCCGGAATATATCTCACACAAGAGATCTCGCCCGATGGCAATCACATCCTTATTCATAGAATCAAGGAACCTTATTCCTATCATGTTCCCTACTACTATTTCACACACTCTGTTGAGGTATGGGATAAAAACGGAGAATTGTTCCACCTGCTTGCAGACATTCCGCTGGCGGATGACGTCCCTATGAGAGGAGTTCCAAAGGGACCCAGAAATGTCAGTTGGCGTGTCCTTCAGCCTGCAAGCCTAGTATGGGTTGAAGCTCTGGACGAGGGAAATCCTGAAAAGGATGTACCGAACCGGGATAAACTCATGTCCTTATCCTCCCCTTTCAAAGAACCTCCTGTTGAGATAGTAAGGATTCCGCATCGTTTGATTGATGTATCCTGGCTGGAATCACCGGGTGAAATATTTGTAACCGAATATGATTGGAAACGAAGATGGCGGACCACATACCACATCGATATAGCTGATCCTTCTCCTCCACTAAGAAAAATAATCGACATCAGTATTCATGAGCGGTACAACGATCCTGGTTTTCCCACTCTTACAACCACTGCCAGTGGGAAAAAAGTCATTCTGAAAGAAAATGATTCGATATATTTGGCCGGGAGTGGAGCTTCGCCAAAAGGAGATATGCCGTTTCTCGATAAACTCAACTTGAAGACTTTGGAAAAACAAAGGCTTTTTCAATCCAGCGAAGGGAACTATGAAAGCTTTATATCCTTTTCTGGCAATTCTCGAACGCACATCATTACAAGCTACGAATCCAAAAAAGATCCTCCAAATTACTGCCAGTATGATCTGAAAAGGAAAAGCAGATTGGCACTCACCGACTACAAAGATCCAGCTCCACAAATGACGGACTTGAAAAAACAGCTCGTCAAGTATGAGAGAGAAGACGGGGTTCAACTCTCGGGCACACTGTATCTGCCTCCCGATTATAAAGAAGGAGAAAGACGGCCTCTCGTTCTTTGGGCATATCCCATTGAATTCTCGGATGCTCAGACTGCAGGACAAGTTTGGGGGTCTCCGAACAGATTCACATTCTTCAGAGGTAGTTCCCAACTCTTTTTTCTCACTCAAGGATATGTGGTGCTCGATAGGGCGCAAATGCCGGTCATCGGTGACGCAAAAACCATGAATGACACATTGGTGGAACAGCTCGTAGCTAATTCCAAGGCCGCCATCGACAAGCTGGATGCAATGGGAATCATAGATCCAAAACGTGTCGGTGTCGGAGGACACAGTTATGGCGCATTCATGACAGCAAACCTACTGGCTCATTGCGACTTGTTTGCGGGTGGCATAGCCAGAAGTGGCGCGTTCAACAGAACACTCACACCGTTTGGGTTCCAAAGTGAAAGGAGAACACTGTGGGAAGCGCCGGAGCTTTATTTTAAAGTGTCGCCATTCATGCATGCGCAAAAGATCAACGAGCCCATACTTCTCATTCATGGGGAAATCGATAACAACTCAGGAACTTTTCCAATCCAGTCTAAGCGTCTGTTCCATGCTTTGAAAGGACATGGTGCCACTGCACGTCTTGTCTTCCTACCTCATGAAAGCCACGGATACAGAGCAAAAGAATCTATTTTGCATACGCTTGCCGAAATGATCGACTGGTTTTATACATATGTTAAAAATCGAAAGGAGTAATAATATGGTTGATCCAAAATGTGCCAAGTGCAAACCCAAATTGTGCACCAAGGGCATAACCGATGAAGATCGTTTGCCCGATTTCTGCCCCATCATAAACCACAAGGACCTGATGGAAGAAGTCAAAGAAAGATACAAAAGTGATGAATTCCAGAAATTTTTCCAAAGTTCTGCCATGGTCGAAAAAGAGTGTTATGATGCCAAAGCCATCAGGGAGGAAGGACGCATAGCTCCATTAAGGCCTCGAATACGGGAAATCTCCGAATTCGCAAAAAAAATCGGAGCTAATAAAATCGGATTGGCTTTCTGCAGCGGACTCATCGACGAAGCTGGTCGCGTCAATGCTATACTAGAAAAGCACGGTCTTGAAGTTGTATCCGCCATATGCAGTTGTGGTGCTTTGGATAAGTCAGAAGTGGGTTTGTCTGATGAATACAAAATTTTTTCCCCGGAGGGTTTTGAGGCCTCATGCAATCCGTTGATGCAAGCCGAACTACTCAATAAAGCAGGCACGGCTTTCAACGTTCTTGTAGGATTATGCGTTGGTCATGATATGCTGTTCTCTAAATATTGTGAAGCTCCTGTGACGACTCTTATCGTGAAAGATCGTTTTACCGGACATAACCCGGTCATTAGCCTCTATACCCGATATCACCGAGATCTGGTTTAACGCAAGAGACTGGAAAACAAGGTTGTTGAAGCCGTGTTTCCAGTTCATGTGTTTTTTCAGGTTCTGTGCGATAGCTCGACTAAATTAAGTGACTTGAACATCTGTGATACAGCTGTGGATAGAGTTGAAGAGCCGAGCTTAAAAGAATAAAATAAATAGCATCAGATTGAAAAGGAGGGAGACGTGAGAAAAGCCCTTTTCCTTTCAGTATCTGTAATTTTGTTTGTGACGATCTTTCAAAACGTCCAGGCTGCAGACTCTGATGGATACAAGATTGAAGTCTCTATGAAAGAAATCGAGCCATTCACCTATGCCAGCGTCCGCCAGCAGGGCCCTCTCTCAGATTTGGAAACCGGTGTCCGCATTCTCTTGACAAATATCGGGCGTCAAAGCATCGCACCAGCAGGCACGATGTTCGCGGTTTTTCACGAAATTCCAGAAGAAGGGAAGGGGGGAAACGTTGATTGGGAGATTGGATTCCCGGTCACTGCTCAGGTGTTGCCTCAACCACCCTTGATGAAAGGACAATGGAATTACCATACAGTGGCCTCCTCCAACCACACAGGTCCCATAGAGACCATCAGTGGTCCAATAGATGAGATGAGAGAGTGGCTGGATGAAAACGGCTATGTTCAGGATGGCCCCGTTATGGTCATCTTTCTCAACATTGGGGCTGACGACGTCATTCCCTCGCGCCTGCAAACCGAAATCATGATCGCCTGCAAAGAAAAAGTGCCCGAACCGAACTAAAACTGAAATCCCTAAACACCATTCCTTCAATTTTCCCCTATTATCAATACTTTAAACCATACACTTTTTGAGATTAAGCCTCGAAATGGCTAGCTGGGGGGGGTGATTTTTTCCCATGAGGGGGGTGAAAAAGAAGGTCTCAATATCCTTCCTGAGTTCATCCCTATAGGCGATTTACTCAAGAATGGATAGATATATAATTGGCAATATAGAAAAGAGTTCTTCTTTGGTGAAAAATAAAAAATGCCTGACCGCAGAGAAATAAATATTATCCAAAATCCTGATTTTCTGAATCCCTATAGGGCAAAAAAATCCAATTCTACTCGAAATTACCAAGTTCTGGTGGAAGATGCACCAGATTTGATTTTTACAACTGATATGGAGGGAAATTTTCTATATGCCAACAAAGCTGCCCAAAGTATTTTCAATATTTCAGCATCAACACCAGAGAGAAAGAATCTGCTCAATATTGCAGCTCCGGAGTACCAAAAAGAGATCAAACATTTCTTTAAAAGTATTCGACGCAAAAAACATCTCCCTCTTCTTGAAATCGAAGCCAACACTGGTAATGGTAGATTGATCCCGCTTGAAATTCATATAAAACCCATTAAAAACAATAAAGGAATTGTTGTTTCACTTCTAGGAATTGGCCGCAATTTTGCTGAACGGAAGAAAATCGAACAAGCCTTTAATGAATCCATAGAAAAATATTCAGCGATTGTCGAAAAAGCGAAGGACGGCGTTGTCATAATCCAAGACGGCATCTGCAAGTACGCCAATCAATCCGTAACAGACATCTTTGGGTACACACAGAAAGAATTAATTGGAAAGTCCATATTTGAAAAGTTGGCTCCTGCAGACAGGGAATTGCTCGAAAAAAGATACCAAATACGCCTCACAAATAAAAAAGTTCCCCCTGTCTATGTTGCAACAGTCCTCGACAAAAACAAGAAAGCGAAAACAGTGGAAATTTCGGCTTCAATAATCCAATACGAAGGTAGCCCTGCAGATCTAGCGCTCATTCGAGATCTAACAGACCGACAAATCATCTCAAATAAAATGAAAGAGATGAACCGTCAAATCGAACGATTCGCACAAATTACCGCCGCACTTGTCTTGGTAGAAGATGCTGAAGATTTTCTTGACTATGTTGCCCAAGCTGTTGTGGATATTTCTGACTTCAACAGGGTTCTCATTTCCTATTTCAAGTCTGAACCTCCCTATAGAGAAATTCTCGGACAAAAAGGGGTCACAAAAAAAGAGCTGAACCGGATAAGAACGGTCGAGATGCCGAGGGAAAAATACCTCAAATATTTTGAGCAGGGGATTAAAATTGGAAGCCAAACCTGTTACATCCCACATAATTTAAAGGATATCCTTGATCAAAAGGCTGTTCTCTACGGAAAAAAATCATACCCCACAGAAGAAGGAAGCTGGCACAGGGAAGATAATCTCCTGGTGACAATGAAAAACGCAGTGGGGCAGGTGATCGGTATCATATCTGTCGATGATTCCAAGTCCGGGCGTGCGCCGACGATGGAAACAGTGAGGCCACTGGAAATTTTTGCCAATTTAATATCAGAAATGATTCAGAGGAGAATCCTCGCAAAAAAGATTAAAGAGTCCGAAGAGAAATACCGAGATCTAATCACAAACATAAAAGTGGGCATATTCCGTATGGATCCTAGGGGCTTTTTGCTGGAAGCGAATCCTGCTGCGGTTGAGATGTTTGGATATAAAGACATGGCCCGGTTTCTGAATCACAGCATCATCGATTTTTTTCAGCAACAAGATTTATCAGCCAAGTTTTTTTTCGATATGGATAAAAATGGATTGATCAAAAATAGAGAGTATTGTTTAAAAAAGAAAGACGGCACACCCTTTTGGGCCTCTATCACATCTACGGCAATCAAAAGAAATGAAGGTGATCTTCATTACTACGACACAGTCATCGAAGACATCACCAAAAAAAAGGAATTGCAGGAAGCTGTCCACCGGCTCTCAATCACGGATGAATTGACCGGACTCTTCAACAGACGGTATTTCAACCAGAATTTGCCTAAAGAAATAAAAACGGCAGAAAGATGGAGGAGTTCGCTTTCATTGATCATGATTGATATCGATGACTTTAAACACTACAACGACTCATATCATCACCTCAAGGGAGATGCATTACTCAAAGATTTGGCTCAAGTCATTTCCCGAAATATAAGAAGAGAAAAAAACGGAGATTGGTGCTCGAGGTTTGAAGGTAATGGAACTTCAATAGGAGATTGGGCCTCACGTTTTGGTGGAGATGAATTCACCATCATCCTTCCCGGTGCCGATGAGAAGGAAGCCATAAAAGTTGGAGAAAGAATCCGCATGGCCTTCCAGGAGTTGAAACTGAATCCGGCAGGGACAGTCATCCATAAAACGATAAGCTTAGGAATTGCCTTCTGTTCGTACAAAGGGAAAAAAAGAACCAAGTCAGTAAAGTCATCTGCGGAAGAAACAGATTACGAAGAAGTTGCCACCCAGTTGATCAATTTAGCCGATGCGGCGCTTTATCACGCCAAGAGCACAGGAAGAAATAAAATCGAGATTTCTCAAACGGCTATCAATCTTTCTAGATAAATTGCCATCCCGATTGCTGAAAAAGAAATTCAGATAAGATTAGTTCTAAGGATGATTTTTTTTCATTCTGTTTAAACCGGGGCAGGCTTTTATGCAAACTCCGCAGATATACTGTCCCACAATCCCGCTTTTTCTGAATTCTTTCAGTTTATCGAAACAAGCCCAGTGGTTAAAATTCTGTGGATCCTCGTCTATGGCTTGAGCAGGACAAACAGGTATACATTCATGGCAATCCCCGCAGTTCCCCACATATGGTTCGTCAGCGTTAAGGGGCATATTTGTCAATATTGTTACCAATCGAAATCTAGAACCCATGTCCGGATTAACAAGCAAATTGTTCCTTCCTATCCAGCCAATTCCAGCCAGATTCCCAATTTTCTTATGCGAAACATGACTCTGCTGATTCTTCCAATCTATGATCTGAGAAGCTGGAATGGGGATAGAATCGAAACCTAGATTTTGAATCTCAGATGCCAAGAGAAAGGCGCCCCGGTCAAGAAAAAAATTCAACTGCCGGTAATGATGAAAGTAAAGCGATGTAGGCTTGTCATCGATTTCATTTATTATTGCATCCAAGAGTCTTTTTCCGAGCGAAATAGCCCTATTAAATCTCTGTTTTGATGTTTTATGAATCTTAAATTCATTGCGTACGTTCGAAACATCGGCAACTCCAAAAAGATCAAAACCTACATCTATAGCGTTCTTTTTGAGATAATCATAATTCTTCTTTTCATCTGTCATGAGAATTCATTGTACTGACGATTTAGAAACGAGTCAAAGGTGAATCTAAGGTGAGGATCAAAGGTGGGGTTGACTCATTTAGGAGATTGGGCTATATCAGTATCCTTTATACTAAGAAAGGAAATCCTTTCAAAGGAGTGAGCATGGTTGAAAAAACATTGGCCATCATCAAGCCAGATGCCGTTAAAAAGAAGCGAATCGGAAAAATTATCCAAAGAATCGAAGACGAAGGATTTGAGATAGCCGCACTGAAGATGCTTTTTTTATCCAAAGAGGAGGCGGAAGGTTTTTACATAATCCACAAAGAAAAGCCTTTTTATGACAGCCTTACCAACTTTATGTCTTCTGGCGAGATTATTGTTATGATACTAGAGCGTGAAAATGCAATTGAGACATGGCGAAAGGTTATGGGTGCAACAGACCCCGCTATGGCTGATCCGGGAACAATCCGCAGACAATTTGGGTTCTCAGTTGAGCGTAATGCGACACACGGTTCGGATGCCCCGGAAACAGCAGCGTGGGAAATTACCTATTTTTTCAAAAATCAATAAGCTGTTGTTCGAAGTTCCAAAACTGTGAAAAGTTAGCTGAGTAGGGCAGGATTCCACATTATTTCTCGCCCTCGGTATTGAATATAATCACCGATCTTCCATAAATCCGCTTCCGTCCTGGTCTTTTTTTCGAGCAAATATTTAGTCGATTTCATTGACCATATGGGGAAATTGCTTGTGTGTTTAAACAAAAAAGCAAAAATTTAGTAAAAAAAAGAAAAAAAATTCAATTTTTCCAAAAAAATTTCGACTCAATATATGCGGTGCTAAATACCAAAATACACTACATAGTGAGGTGAGATGGGGTAATTACTTTTTTATTAATGACTTACGGGCGAAAAGGGCCTTGACTTTTCGTTTTTAATTCCGTAGTTTAATATCGCTGCCTTGGATGAGAATGAAGGGATTAAAAACTTAAAACAAATCTAACCCAAACGTCCCTCCAAATCTGACAACCCTCATTTAAGGACAGCGTAACCTAAAAGGAGGTTACAATGCCAAAACGGACTCTTTTCAAAGTGACAGCGCTAGTTGTCTGCTTCACACTTCTCGCCCTATCAGTTCCTAGTGTCTATGCAAAATCCGGATCTGGTAGGATTGACGTCGGGACTTTTCTCAAAAAGCAGGTTGCATTCTTTACATCCTTGCTTTCTTTTCTGCCGTTCTTCGACAACGGTCCAGATGTACCCGCTATGGGCGATGATTACCAGCACAATGTTAAAGTTACAGGTGGATTGAAATCTGATAGACCCAGTGGTAGTGATTGATTAGAAAAGCAAAAATCCAGACTTAAGTTTTTGACCTAAAAATCTAGACTATTATAAAAAGTTGCGGGTTTTTTTTATCTAGACCTACATTACAAAATTAGATTTAAGGGGTTAAGTCTAACCTTTATATCACCCTTTGAGGGGATATACATCTAAAAATTTCACCCTTTAAAATCATCTTAAAGGGCGATTGCTTCCATCATATTGATTTGTCATTATCTGGTGTGTAATAATTTAGGCCAGGTATTTAAATTGAACAAATCAAGCACCAATTATTTCTTTTTTGTGTTAAGAGTTATACTCGTTTTAATTCCTATACACGCATATTCTTCGAGTTTGCAGCATGCTTTAACTACTGGTTCATTTGACAAGTTTTTAGCTCAAGCCGAAGTTCTTAGAAAGTCAGGGGATTATAAGGAAGCTACAGAATTTTTGAACAGATCATTGGAAATCGCCCGACAAGAGCAGGATGTTGAAAAAGAGAGTATGATTTTACTAAAACTCGGTCTTATGTACTGGAATATGGGAACTTTACTTGATTCAACTGAAATTTATAACCGAGTTTATAATCTGGCAAAAAATCATAAGCTTAAACATATTGAGCAGGAGGGGAAATACGCTCTCACTATTTATTCCCATTACATTAAAGGTAAAGAATTCAGAAAAGAAGAGAAAATGCAGGAGTCCATAGAGGAATTTCAAAAAGCAATTAATATTTCACGAGAAATAAATAGCAAAGAACATGAATTGAAGTGTCTAAGACAACTAAGTATTACCTATTACTACATGAATGATAATATGCAGTTTTATCTATTCAATAAAAAAGCATTAGAAATTGCTCAAACGCTGAATCATAGGAGAGAAATTGGACTTACTTCAAATAATATTGGTATATATTACAAAAGAATTTCAAATTTCTCGAAGGCTCTTGAGTACTATAAATCAGCATTAGACATTGCTCGTCAGCAAAAAAATATTGAAGAAGAATCAAATTGTTTAAGCAATATGGGAAATATCTACGCAAACATAGGCAATTTTGATAAAGCTCTAGATTGTCTTTTAAGGGCTCTTGATATTGACACAATGATAGGAGATGAGGCACCTATAGCAAAAGTTCTAAACAATATTGGAGAGGTATATAGAAGCAGAGCTCTCGCCACGGATAGTACAGAAAACTTACAGCAGGCTCTTGAATATTATAAGCAAGGTTTAGCAATATCAAGAAAAATTAATTCTAAACGAACAGAAGTACAGACTCTGAATAATATTGGAACCATACATACAGACCTAAAGAATTATCGTGAAGCTATTGAACATTTTCAAGTAGCTCGAATATTAGCAGCTGATGGTAATGATAGAGAATCCATCGGGATGATACTGAATAATATTGGAATTGTCTATTTCAATCAGGGAAATTTTGAAGAGTCTACTGAGTACTTTCAAAAAGCAATTATATTAGCTTCAGAGATAATCGGCGCCCAAGGAAAACAAATTTTGTGGGAAGCATATCTAGAACTTGCTAATACATACAAAGAACAGAACAAATATCAGTTAGCTCTTGAAAATTACAAGGCCTCCATCACAAATATTGAGAATATTCGTTCAAACATCCAACTTGAAGAACATAAAGCAAGTTATTTAGGAACAGATAAAAGAATCACTGCATACAAGAATTTGATAGATCTTCTTATCCTTCTGGATAAATCTAATCCAGAACATGGCTATGCTCAGGAGGCTTTCAGCTACATGGAACAAGCTAGAGCAAGGGCATTCCTAGATAGTCTAGAAATGTCAAAAATTGATATTTCACATCACATTGATTTCAAACTTATAAACCAAGAAAAAGAACTACAAAAAAACATAACAAAAATATACAACACACTAATAGATGCAGGAGCTTCAGCAGCGGATAAGAGTGTTTTAGAAAATCAGCTCAAAAAATATGAAGATGAATTAGAGGCTCTGCGAATTGAAATACGCGCCAAGTACTCTGCTTATGCCGAACTGAATTTTCCTAAGGCTTTAACTCTGCAGGAGGCACAGAATCTTCTTGATAATAAAACGGCCTTTTTTGCTTACTCGATAGGTAGCGAATCCTCCCATGCGTTTGTAATATCGAGAAATGATATTGCGTTTTTTCAGATCCCCACTAAGAACGAACTGCAAGATATGGTATCTGATTATTTAAAGGTAATAACAGATCGAGAAAGCCAAGATTTTCATTTGGGATACGAGCTCTTCACCAAACTTATCGAACCAGGATTGAAGGAGGAGATTGCAAATATCATATTTATTCCGGGAGACATTCTAAATTTCCTTCCATTCGAAACCCTTGTGACAGAAGAAAATAGCAAGCAATGGCTCATTAAGAAGCACAAAATTGCTTATGCGCCCTCAATTTCTTCCCTCAATGAATTGATCAAGAGAAAGAAAGCGAACGGCACAAAGAGAAAAATGGAACTGCTCGCGTTCGGGGATCCTTTCTTTGGTAGCCTAGAATCTGAAGAAAACGGGGATGATGTTCTTCAAGATTTTTTCTCAACCTCCGCGTATAATCTCTATAGATTAGAGTATAGCAATACGGAGATAGAAAAAATAAGTGCTCATTTCAAGAAGAAAAAAAGGGCAACATTCCAGAGATTAGATGCTTCAGAAGAACAACTCAAAAGCCAAGATTTAAATGATTACAAGATTATTCACTTTGCCACGCACAGTTTAGTTGATAACAAAAAGCCGGCTCGATCCTCCATCGTGTTGTCACTAGATAATGATAAGAGAGAAGATGGATTTCTTCAAATGCGAGAAATCTACAATCTGAAACTGAATTCAGACTTAGTGACTCTTTCTGCTTGCCAAACAGGGCTCGGACAATTCATAAGAGGGGAAGGAATTGAAGGGATAAATAGAGCATTTTTTTACGCAGGAGCATCATCTGTTCTAATGAGTCTTTGGGCAGTGAATGATCAGGCAACATACCAATTAATGGAAAGATTCTACACGCATCTCCGCTCTTCAGAGTCGATAATGAATTCATTGAGAAAAGCAAAACTCGAAATGATAAGCTCGGATATCCTATCTCATCCCTATTACTGGGCAGGTTTTATTGTATCTGGAAAAGCTGATCAAGTAGTTTTTCCAAAATACAATTTTAAATTTATATTGATTGGAACTTCGGTTGTCTTTTTATGTGCTGTTTTCATTGTCGTTTTAAGACGAAGAAACAACAGCTTCAACAATAAAAAATAGCTTCTCCTTCAATTAATAATAAAATTTCTCATTAACTAATGAGAAAAATCCTTACAAAGAACAATCTATATATATAAAACGGCCATGAATTCAATTCTGATTTTAATTGTATAATTCACAGCAAATGAATTGGGATATAGAGAGAATTGAAAAATTTGAAAAACTCGTCAATAGGTTTGCCCGTCAAATAGAAATTACTATTCAACAATTTAATCCTCAGAAAAATGGCATTGATCCTGCAGATGTTGCTCAAGAAGTCAAAATTAAAATGTGGAAAATTTTGAATGATGAGAAAAAGATTTACAATTATCCGTCATATATAAAGAAGATTGTGAACTCGTGTGTCATCGACCAAATAAGAAGATCAAGGAAAGAAGAAGTCATTATCGCAAAAGAAAAGTTAAAGAAAATATCCGATAAAAGAAGCCTCTATAAAAAGCATACGACAGTGAATCCTAATATGAAAACAGCTGTGGGTGAAGCTATTGATTCTCTTATAGAGACACGTAAAAAAGTTGTCAAGCTATTCTTGCTTAGCATGACCTTGGAGGAAATCTCTATAGCTCTCAATTGGTCTCAAGACAAAACCCGTAATCTACTTTACCGTGGGCTGAAAGATTTGAAGAAATTACTCAAAGAAAAAGGGATTGATTATGAAGGGTATGAAGATTGATCATGAAGCATTAAGAAAGCTGTATGATGCTTATTTATCTGATAACACAGCTCAATCAAGAAAACATTGTCCCTCTCCTGATGCGATTTCATCAATCTTCCAGCCCAGTACATCAGAAAGCAAAAGAAATGAAATATTAGCCCATGTTCTTGATTGCAGTCATTGCGCTAAGGATTTTCAACTCATTTTATCTGTGCTAAGAGAAGAAAGGGAATTCAGCAATAGTATTAAGAACGTACTGAAATCTACAGAAAAAACCCATACGAAAGAGGATCGATCTAAATCCTTATTCTATCGGTTTTCTTGGAAATATGCATTTATCCTATTTAGTGTATTGACCTGTGTGGCAGTGCTTATTATTAATATTCCAAACAAAATAACCTTTCGAGGCACGAACAATGAAACAATTGAATTGATCTCCCCTTTGGATGTGCATCATTCAAAGTCAAGCTTGTTTTTTGCATGGGAAATGGTTGAAAACGCTGATTACTTCATCCTTGAAATATTCAATGATACTCTGTATCCAGTTTGGGAAAGCGAAAAAACAACAGTAAATCAGATGTACCTACCAAGTGATGTGCAAGCAAAGCTTACTTCAAACAAAACTTACTATTGGCTAGTAACAGCATATTTCGCTAACGATAGAATTTCAGAGTCACACCTTCAGAAGTTTGTGTTGTCCAGATAAAACACTAAAAAATTGCTGAAGAATATTCCCCATTCAATATGAAACCTGCCCAGTAAAATGGATGCGAATATCCGGATTTGATCATTTTTATTTTGGCTAGTCGCAATGCCTGCGCTTTGTCAAGACCTTTTATCAGATATTCATAAAAGAATTTCATTAGTTTTGCTGTTGATTTATCTTCTATCCTCCATAATGTTGAAATGACAGAATGTGCACCCGAATAAAAGAATATCCTGGGCAAACCCAGAACACCTTCCCCATTTTCTAAACGCCCTCTTGCTGTTTGGCAGGCCGATAGAATTACCAGATCAGATTTTAATCTGAGATTGTAGATTTCACTTACCTGGAGGAAACCATCCTCGTTTATGTTGTTAGATAAAGATAGAACTAAGGCAGATCTCAGTGGAATTTTCTCATCGAGAAGTCCATGACAGGCAAAATGAATAATTTTATAGTGATCACTTTGAACACTTTTGAAAGTTGCTTCACTAGCTTTGTCTCCAATGTAAATATCTTTCTTTTTTTGAGCGAAAAACTTGGCTATATTCGTAATCTCTCTTCTGCTATGGGGAAGCGGTGAAAGATCAAATCCTTCATCATTAAATAGGTATTTCAATATCGAGGAGGGAGTAATATTGGCATCGGAATAATATTTCCTACTATTCCTGTAATTGGGATCTCCAAAGGCCAATAAATCTTTCGATGGAATCTTATCTCTTCGGTGCTTTGTTAAAAATAACAGAGAGGATGATGAGGGGGAGTAGGATATTTTAAACTTGGAAATCAATAAATTATCGAGATTTTGACTTTCACTATCTGAGAGGGAAAGAGTCTCGAAAGGAAGGTAGTAAAGCACACCATCCGGTACTATAACTAAATTCTTAACGTTATTGGGAATCCTATTCATAAAGGGAAGGAGTTCTGTGCATAGGCGCTCAGCGCCCTTTATGCCTTTAAATGCCTTTTTGGGTTGATCTGATAGAGCTTTCAAATAAGCCTTTATCGATCTCTCTATTTTTTTTCTTCCTGGCAGCACATATAAGTTTCGTTCCTTTTTTGTAATAAGGAAAGCAAAAGACTGAGTCCTTCCAAGAAAATACTCAATGAAGGCTGTCTTTTTATCAATCAAATGATTTTGGACTTGTAAAAGGCTGCAAGGCAATGGGGATACTAAATTGGCAAATTCAGGAATTTCCAGTCTCATTTTAGAAATTAATAGTAAATATTCATCCTCTGCGTCATTGACTTGTTCCAGAATTTTTTCTCTCTCAACTGGAGAAAGGGCTTCTTTCATGAGCTTCCGCCTTCCTGAGGAAATCCTATTGGTAATTTCTATTTCAGCTTGTCTTAAATCTTCGTCTAATCGATTGCGAATATCTATCTTGGATTCACCGATACTTTCAAGAAAGGCCCTTGCTTTTGCACTTTCAATAACGTTGAATATCTCATTTACGGCATCAAATGATTCTAGGTTTTTTAACTTGAACAAAAGACTAACAAGTGATTCATAGACTTTCAGTTTATCTCTTGAATACCCTGCTTTGTGAATATCAACAGATATGCTTTTCCGTATATCGTCAATCAAGTTGATTGACTTTTTATAATTCTGTAGCGCTAAAGAATATTCATCTCTAAACTCATAGCACTTACCCAAGCCAAAGTATCCCTCCCATAATGCTTCTTTGTTTATTCCAATCTCTATTGCCCGTCTGAACGAATTCTCGGCTTCGGCAACTCTCCCCATTTCCAATTGTATAAAGCCTATGTTATTTAAGATAATATTGGAAGCCTCTAAATAATTATTTCTAAATGATTTCTGTAGACCAGCCTTAAAATATGAAAGTGCATTATCATGTTCATTCAATGACCGATAAACACTTCCAATGTTATTTAAAACTTTTACTTCAGTTATAGAATTATTTAATTCATTATCTATTATCAGGCAATTTTTAAAATAGTCTAAAGAGGTCAAATAATCTATTCTATTGCCAGAAATAAGTGCCTTTTTCTTGAAGATGATACCCAGGTTATTTAGGCCCATACAAATGTATTTTGAATTTCCATTTTTCTTTTCAATTTCAATTGATTTTTGAATATATTTGCATGCGCTTTTATAAAATCCTAGATTCTTAAATATTATTCCAATATTATTAGAACAAATTGAAATCTCGTTATTATCTCTAATCATTGTTGCAATATTTAGTGCTTCTTTGTAATAGCTTAAAGCTTTCGAATACTCATTCATCTTTAAAAAATAGAGGCCAATATTGTTATAAGCTTTGCCGACCTCTCGAATATGATTAAGTTCCTGTGCTAACTCAAGGCACTTATTATTTAATGCATGAAACCTTTTCAAATCATTTAGATCCCAATAGGCTAAACTAAGCTGACGTAAACATTTGATTTCATAATATTTGTTACTATTTTTTCTAGCAATATCCGCCGCTTGGCCAAAACAATTAATGGCCTTTTTGAACTCATGAAGTTTGCTATGCTCTTTCCCCATCTTATATAATCTATAAATTTCAATGGCATTCGTAGATGTAGAATATTCGGACAAAAATCCAAACTGTTTAGCAACTGACTGGGCTTTGCTATAAAATGAAAAAGATCTATCTAATTTTCCTGTATTCCAATAAAGCAATCCAAGCTTCAACCAAGATTTGACCTGTCTTCTTTTATCGTTATTTTTTTTTGCAAGATCTAAACTTAGTTCATAGGATTTTATTGACCGCTGAAACTCTCCTTTATTTAAAAATTCTCCTCCCTTAAAAAAGGACTCCTGATATAGTTTCAAAAAGAGTTTATGCCCTTCACTGTTCTCTGAATGCTGATAAATAGTGGCCGGAAATAAAAACACAAGGAATATGGGCAAAAGTTTGGCTAGGTTATGTTCAAGCAGAAATAACATTGTGTAAAAGAAAATTACAAAAAATAAGGCTTTGCTGTCAATAGAGCTTAATACTTTGTTCAGTCAATCCAAAAAGACGGATCGGTTGAATTTATTTTCTCATATAAGTTTTTTTTTTAAGAAATTCTAAAAATATCTTTAGTTTATCTATGATATTTATCTTTTCTATGATATAATATTGGCAATTCTTACTGCGCTGGCTGGGTAAGAATTTCTATCCTATAACCCCTTTTGCTTATTTACCCCCTACAGCCAGCACCCTTTTCATTTGCAGCATACAAATTCAAGCAGACTAACACGCCCTGTTTAGAAAGAAGACTTTTATTAAAAATTGGCTCAAAAAGAGGGTAGATTATACAAATAAAAAATCGTGACTGCTCTCCTGAGCAGGGTGCACTATAACTGATTGAACTTCATAATTCTGTAGTTGCCCGAGTCAGCAACATATACAGAACCTTGTACATCAACGGCTATACCTGCAGGATAACGGAATTGCTTATTACCGTCTCCGCGAGTGCCCCATTTGACCAAGAGTTCTCCTGAGGAATTGAACTTCATTATCCGGTGATTCTCAGAATCTGATACAAACACGTTGCCAGCACTATCGACAGCAACTCCAGACGGTTGGTCGAACCTATCATCAGCTTTACCTTGACTCCCCCATTTGATAACGAAATTTCCTGACGAATTGAATTTCATTATGCGATGGTTCTCTGTGTCGGCCACATACACATTACCACTCTTGTCCACAGCTACGCCTGTTGGCAATCCGAATTGATTATCTCCATTGCCCCGACTCCCCCACTTCGTCAGAAATTTGCCGTCTGAATCAAATTTCTGAATACGGAAATTGTAAGAATCTGCTACATAGATATTGCCTTGCTGGTCAACGGCAATTCCGCTTGGAGAACGAAACTGACCATTTCCCCCTCCACGCTTTCCCCACTTCCGCACAAAAACACCATTCTGGCTGAATTTCATAATGCGCTCATTACCTGTATCCGCAATATAAATATTCCCAGAATTGTCGACTGCAACACCAATTGGGCCGTTGAAAAGATCATCGTTCTTTCCTTGAGAACCCCATTTCGAGAGAAAAGTGCCCTGAGGTGTGAATATGGAAATCCTCGAATTCACATTTTCCACGACGAAGACTTTGTTCTGTTTAGCGGCGACGCCGACGGGTTGGTTAAATTCACCGTTCCCCATACCTTTGCTCCCCCACTCCTGGGCAAATTCATAATCGGTTTTAATCGAGAAAATTTTGCTCATCCCGAAAACAGAGGATTCATCAGCTGCTGACACTCTAATTTTATACTGTATGCCATCATTTATATTGGGTCCGATCGTCCAGTTGAATAATCCATCGTTATTAGTTCTGTTAACTATGGTTTTTACTCTTTTGCCGCTTTCATACAGATCGATCTTGACTTCGGCTATTGCCTGAATGATCCCGATATCCGCAGGGCTAATAAGGTCAGGATTGGTCTGGGTTTGAGGATTCAAGTTTAGACTGCCCAGACGGCCACTGGGATTTGAGGCGCCCGCCTGTTCACCCTGGGGACGCATAGCCGTTCTCTGTTTCACTGCAGCAAGTTCATCGATGACTTTTCTCACTCCTGCGAGTCCGTCTCCATCTTTACCCCGTTTAGCCTTCTGATGAAGACTGTTCCCTCGCATGGCTTCTCTCTCACGGTATACCTTTAGTCTGATGAAGTTCCGAGAGCCCCCACCTTCAGATATCAGTTGATTGAAATGGCTCATGCTTGGACTGCTGGCGAAGGAACTATTTCCTCCACCTGTCGACCATCTGACTTGGACGGATTTTCCTTTAATTAGCACAGCTCCTGCGGCAGGTGAAGTCACATCAATGGTGTACTTAGACAAATTGGCATTGACAGTCGCGGTTCCTCCACCGGATACATTCACGCTTTCTTCATAGTCAACATATCCTTCTTTACTGACTTTGATCTCATGCAATCCAGCCGAAACTCCTGTAAGGGTTGTGTTTGTCACTTGTCCTGTATCGGATCCGTCAAGGAAAACATTTGCTCCAGCCGGTGTTGAATTCACCTGTATACTTCCAGCTGTTGCAACAGTTTCTTCTTCACTCGATTTCCCACCCAACAGCAAGTAGGCAAGAGCACCTCCAACAACAACTAATCCCCCGATCAAAAGCCAAGGTATTTTCTTCTTTTTTCCAACTTTCTCTGTGCTCGCTGCTTGTGTTTTAACCACCGGCTCCTTTTTCTTTTCTTTAACAGCAGCTTTCTTGGATTTCTCTTTTTTGATCGTTTCCTTTTTTGGCTCTTCTTTTTTCTCTACACCGGGGATTTCCTTGAGCTTCTCTGGGAGAGGTTCTTTCTCAGCAGTTTGAGTCTTTTTCTCTGCTTCCTTTTGCGGCTCAACAACAGGCTTGGAAGGTGTTTTTTTTGCGACAGTTGTTTCTTTTTTTATTGTCTCTTTGGGCTTGGCCTCTTTTATGGGAGCTTCGGTTTCAAGCTTCTTTTCTGCAGCTTTGGGCTTTGGCTCTTCTTTTTTAACAGCCGACTTCTTCGGCTCTTCTTTTTTTTCTGTCTTTGCAGGGGATGGCTTGGTTTGTTCTTCCTGAGGTTTAGGTTGCTCTGCTTCAGGCTTCAATGATTCAATTTTTGCTTGATAATAGAGAATGACAAAATCAGGTGGGTAGTTTTGCTCGTCAATTTTTTTGTCTGGTTGAATTTCTAGCAGTTTGAGGAGATAATCCTTGGCCTTTTCCTTCTGGTTATTGGCCGAGTAGGCCAGCGACAGTTTTAGGTACACTTCGGCAAACTCAAAGTTGTCCTTTGCCTTCATATAAGCTTCCAGATAGCGTATGATTGCCTTCTCGTACTCTTTGCTCTTGTAAAAGGCTTCTCCCTCTTTGATCATCTGTACAAATGACTCCTCATCAGTACGGTTACCGGGTGCAGAGGAGGCCTCAGATGCCAGGAGAGAAATAAAGAGACATAAGGTCAAGATAGTCAGAAATTTCGAATTAAAAAGTTTGCAATTCATCTTCTCTATCCTTAGCTGTTTTTTTATGTTTATATGCAAGCTTGTCAAAAACATAGTCTAAATCTATCCGTTTTTTTAAAATCATGACAGATGCTCCAGAATCACACAATCACCCTTTAAGATGGATTTAGAGGTGAATTTTAAGCCGAAGAAGGGTGATCCTCATATTATTTAGTTTGGAAATTGATCTTCTAAGTGAAGAGATGAACCAGGCCAAAATGCATAAAATTGGCAGGTTTTCTTAATCCAGCTTAAATGAATCTGTTTCAAAAAGCTTAACACACGCATCGACAACATCGGGTTCAAACCTGCTCCCTTTGCCAAACTTTATTTCCTCGAGTGCACTCTCTATACCCAAGGCAGGACGGTAAGGCCTGTGTGAGGCCATCGCTTCGACAACATCGGCAACCGTTAAAATTTTTGCTTCAATCAAAATCTGGTCACCCTTAAGGCCCTGGGGATATCCTGAACCGTTTATGTATTCATGATGCTGTCGCACGATGCGTGCCACAGGCCAGGGAAAATCAATCTTCTTCAATATGTCATAGCCGACATCGGGATGGTTTTTTATGATACTGAATTCTGTCTCTGTCAATCGGCCGGGTTTACTCAGGATCTCTGCAGGAATTGTCACTTTGCCTATGTCATGGATAAGTCCGGCAAAATGCAATCCTTCAATTTGATTATCGGTGAGACCCATCTCCTCTGCAATAGCACATGCCAGACGGGTAACCCTTTGCTGATGCCCTGCCGTGTAAGGATCCCTCATCTCCAGGGTCATGGCAATTGCCTGAATGGATCCTTCAAGAACATTACGCCATGTTTGCGCCTGCTTTCGTTCGCTAATATCGCGAACAAAAACAAGGCTAGCTTTCTTTCCCTGATACGAAATCACACCGACGTTCAACTCAACGTGGACATAATAACCATCTTTGCACTTCATAATTGTTTCATAAATTGGCTGAACGTCCTCTCCTGACATCCGTTTTCTATAGCGTTCCATGACTTTGGAGACTTCATTTGGATGGAGAAAATCAAGTATGGGATGGTGCATAAGATCCTTCACCTCTCCACCCCACATTTCGGCTAATCTCGCATTGACAAAAATGATTTTGCCATTCTGTAGAACAGCTATTCCATCGCTCGCTCTTTCCACGACCGACCGGTATTTATCTTCGCTCTCTATAAGGGCATCCTCGGCATTTTTTCGTTCAAAGGCATCCCCAATAATCATTGATAAGGTATTGAACAAGGTGAAATCGCCGTTGTTCACCAAACCGTTCTTTTTGGAATCACACAATCCTATGAAACCCGCAAGATGACTGCGCATCCGCAGAGGGAGCATAATGCAGCTTTTTACTCCCAGAGCCTCGAACATCTTCTTCTCTGCCTCAGCTTGAAGAGGCAAATTCCCGATATCCTCAAAATGAAGAACGCTTTGTTCTTTTAACCTGGTCTTCAGCCAGGCCAACTTCGCCAAAGGTAACGATTGGTCCTTCATCTCCTTCGATGGATTTCCGTTTTTACTCCATACATGGGTACAGTCAAGATTGGACTCGCTTCCTCGAAATTGAAAAAGCATAGCTATACTGGCAGCTGTGAATTCTGCGATGCGAGCGAGGCACTGAGTTACAGCCTCGTCAAAATTTGAAAAGGCGATGAATCGAGAGGATACATATGAAATAATCTTATTGAACTCAATTTTCTGCTCAAGAGTCCGTTCTGTCTTTTTTCTTTCGGTTATATCTCTGTAAATGGCAAATGCCGCAGCGTTATTGCCATTGGATTCAATGGGAGAAGCGAGTACCGAAACATCAATAAGTGCCCCTTCTTTTGTCTGACGCACAGTATCCATGACGACGTTTTCACCTTGAACAGCCATGGTTGTGATGTTGTAGGCGTTATCCTTTAATTTGGAGGGAACGAGAAGGGAATCCACACATTTTCCGGATACCTCTACCTCAGAAAAGCCGAACAGTCTTGTGAATTCTTTGTTTATTCGAAGAACGCGTCCATCTCTATCTGCAACAACGATGGCTTCTTGTGCATTCTGAAATAACTCATTAAGATAAGAATTCTCCTCAGCGTACGCAATTTCTTTAGACACTTTCATTATAATTCCTGTTCAAAAGTCCCTAGTTCAAAGGAATTGCTTAGGGACAAATCATAGGATAGGTGAATAATGACTGAAAATATTTGGCAGCACAATCACCTCTTAGGGTGGAATTTGAGGTGATTTTAGTATCTTTCGGGGAGGAGATTTATTAAGCTTTAAGGTTTATCTTAGCAGGAGGATGGCCTTCTTTGCTGACTTCAACAGTTATGATTCTTTCTCCCTTAACTTCTTTAAAAGAGACTGTCACCTCAACTGGCAATTCCGACCTCGTATGGATTAGGGGCTGGGGCGCAATTTCCATCTTCGAGTCCGTACCAATACGGGAAGAAGTGGCGGTCAGGGCTTTCTCGACCAAGATGTCATCTCTGGTATCTCTGATCCACGTGAAAGGATCCAGGTCACCTAATCTTCTTGCACACATTTTTCAGACCTCTCCAAAATATCTTTCGCAAGATCCATGTAATCTTCAGCTCCGTGGGACGAGGGAGAATACTCGAAAATGGTTAAGCCATGCGATGGACTCTCAGCCAATGAGATGTTCTCTCTAATTGGCAGGCTGTAGGCTTTGTCTCCAAAATAAGTCTTGATTTTCTCGACAACTTCGCGGTTTAAGATTTTCCTCCCATCAAACCTCGTTGCGCACACTCCCATAAGCTCCAGCTCCGGATTCAAGCGTTCTTTGACAATCGCAATGGAATCCAAGAGCTTGCTGAGTCCCTGCAAGGCCAGGAATTCCGTTTGCAAAGGAATAAATACTTCTTTGGCAGCGACTAAAGAGTTGAGGGTAAGAAGCCCGAGTGAGGGGGGACAGTCGATAAATATGAAGTCGTATTTTGTAACTGCAGAAAGGGCATTGGATAGAAGATACTCACGTCCCGGTGTGTTGAACAGGATCATTTCTGCTTCGGCCAGCTCAAGGGACGAAGGAACAAAATCCATGCTAAGATCTTCAATCAAAATCTCGATAATGACTTCTTCAACAGTCGCGTCACCCTTGAGCAAATTGTAGACAGTTTTCTCGAGTTTATGAGCAAGAATTCCTAGTCCGTAAGTCGCATGAGATCCGGGATCGATATCGATCAGAAGGACTTTTTTTCCGTGTCTCGTTAGAGCAGCACTCAGATTGATGGCTGTTGTCGTTTTGCCTACGCCCCCTTTCTGATTGGCGATAGCGACTATCCTTGGTGTTTGTGAACTCATATGTGACTCGCTTTGCATAAAGATTTTTGCGGAGCAACCAAACCGCTTCCTCGGATGCCTAAGATTGGTTCTCTTGCATTATCCAATGTAAGTTCTACCTTGACAACGGTCAATCCCCTTTTGGGGTGAAAAAAGGGGTGATATTCCCTCCCCCTCTAGAGAGAATTCAGTGGGTTGGAGCTGGGCTATCCTATTTGGCGTAGACAGGCACTCCCAAGACTTCTGTTCTTGCCGGCCATTCTCCATTGAGAAAAGTATCAACCGATGGGTAAAAAAGATCCGGATCCTCGACAAAAGGCATATGACCTGCCTTTGGAATAACCAGGAGTCGTGCATTCCGAAGCCAGGCTGCCCAGGTTCGGCCTCCTTCCAGAGGACAGCTCGGATCTTGTTCTCCTTGGATGGTCAGCACCGGTACTTCCACATTTCGGAGATTTTCCCGCCAATCCCAGTTACCCAGAGACTTTATCATTGTTGAAAGATGAAAGTGGACATTGTCAGGCAATTCGTTTTTGCATTTGCATTTATTGCTTTGAAACCGGATTAATTTCTCCGGATTATAGAAAATTCTTTTCATGTAGATATTCCAGTACTCATGGCAAAAGCGCTCCGGGTCGCTTTTGTCCAATCCCTCATCCTTCATTTTTTTGACCAGAGCCTGGCTTTCGTCGTCCATGGGGGTTGAAGTTGCCTTAGCAAAAATGTCTTTTGTCGGCGGCAGAGGCCCAACTTGGATAACGCGATTCACATGATTGGGATATTTGACTGTGTAGAGAGTGACCATCGCACCAAGATAGGACCACCCAATGAGAGAGACTTTTTCCTTGCCTAGATGCTGCCGCAATGTCTCCAAATCGGCCATCTCGATGTCCATCCCGATGCGCGCAGGATCACTGACTGTGCTGGACCGGCCCCGTCCTCTCATATCATAAAAGACCAAAGTCCGGGCATCGCTAGCCAGCCTCTGAAATTCGATGTTCATATACATTCCAGCTGGAATAATCACAGTCTCAGGACCATTGCCGAACGTCGTGTAAAAGATCTCTATGCCTTCCCCTACTTCAAGAAATCCCTCTTTGGTGAGAACGCCACTTTCTTTTTCATTTCTGTTACAGCTAAAAAAAACCATTAAAACGGCTACTCCAAAAAAAACCAGAAGTCTTTTCATTTCCTTATACCCCTTGTCGTAAATCTCGAAGAACACAAGATTCCCAATTTTTAAATTGGCGCTCAAAGATGATCTTTCTGGCTAATGCCTTAAACCCAGTTTTGTTAGCAAAGCCTTAAACCTGGCATCTTCACCGATCTTCTCAAGAATCCTGTAATACGAAATCCTCTTATTCTTCATTTGATCAATCCATATTTCTTGAACAACTTCCCTAGACGCGGCTCTTTAAAAAGTTGATATTCTTCAATCGGGATAATCGCACACCAGGGCAGGAAGCTATCTTTCTCTTTACAGGCTCGCTCGAGCCAGTCAAAGGCCTTATCTATGTTTTTGCGCACAAAATAAATATAGGCAAAACCCAGAGGAGGCAAATATTCCTTTTCGGCTCTATGTTCAAGCCTTCGGAGGAGCTCTTCCCCCTGACCGATCAGATCGGACTCAAAATAATGTGTGGCGAGAATTAGCGAGGGCCACGGGCTCCCTCCCGATAAATCGATGGCCCGCTCATATTCTGCAAGGGCCTCTTTGTGCATCGATTTTGCACGATATGCCAAACCCAAATAATAATGCATCAGGTAGAAATTTGGAGCCAACTTCATTCCTGCCTTCAACTCCTCAATGGCCCTGTCGAACTGACCTCCCCAGATACAGGCGAGGCCGATGTGGGAAATAATGAGGGGCGAGAGTGGATCCAATTCCTGGGCCCGTTTCACTTCGTGTATAGCGTTTTCATGATTCTCTATGAGCGATAAAAACCATGAATGACTCATATGAATGATCGCAGAGCTCGGATTCAACTCTAGGGCTTTTTTCAACTCCTGTTTTGCTTCGATCCAATTCCAATCATAAAATGTATAGATTAAACCCAGGGCGGCGTGTGCTTCTCCGATGTCCTCGTCGATTTCTAAAGCCTTTTTTGCGTATTCTTTAGCCCTGGGATACGCCACATTTGGGGCAATGTTTGCCCAGTATGAAATGGCATAAAACACTTCAGCCAAACCGTAATAGGCAAGAGCATATCTTGGATCTTTCTGGAGTGTGAGCTCGAAATATTTGATAGCTTCTTGGAAACCCTCTGCAGTGTACATCCTCAGAAAATAAATGCCTTTCAGATAAAGATTATATGCCTCTGAATCCTCGGTGTAGCGTTTAAGGAGTGCCTCTTCTTCCTTTTTCAGAAGAGTAATTTTCAGGTTGCCGACAATAGCTAAGGAAATTTCATCCTGGATGGCAAAAATATCTTCCATTTCGCGGTCAAACTTTTCAGACCAGAGATGATAGCCGTCGGAGACATTGATGAGCTGGGCCGTGATGCGGAGGCGGTTTCCGGCTTTTTGAACGCTCCCCTCTAGAATCTTATTGACACCTAATTGTTTTCCAATATCTCGAATGTCAACATCTTTTCCCTTGAAGGAGAAAGCCGAGGTTCTGGCGACAACTTTGAAATCTTTAATTCTGGTCAGCGAATTGATAATGGCCTCGGAGAGCCCATCGCTGAAGTACTCGTTATCTGGATCAGCGCTCATGTTCACAAAAGGTAAAACCGCGATGGAAGGTGGCTCTGATACGGCCTGGACCGCTGTCAAAATCTGAGTTTCCTCCTCCAGGTCAATAGATTTCAAGTCTGATAACAGCGTCTCCATACCCCTATAGCGATTGCGGGGGTCTTTCTGCAGGCAGGTGTGCAATATCATTTCAAAACCGACAGGAAGATCTGTACGGAAGCTCGCGATCGGCTCAGGCTCTTCGTTCAAAATTGAATAGATGGCCGCTTGGTCATGCGTGCTTATAAAAGGCCGCTGACCAGACAGCATCTCATAAAGAACACAACCCAAAGACCAGATATCCGTTCTGTAATCAATTTTTTCTCCTGAGGCCTGCTCGGGTGACATATAGGCCACGGTCCCCATGATTGACGCAGTCTTTGTCAGATCCGCTCCCCAGGTTAATTTGGCCAGGCCAAAATCCATTATCTTCGCCTGGTCTTTTAAGGTTAGCATGATGTTGGCTGGTTTGATATCCCGATGCACAACGCCTCTCTCATGAGCCTCTCGAAGCCCCTCGGCTGTTTGAATGGCAATGTCCAGAGCTAGCCCTAATTTGATCGGACCGGAGACAATCTTCTCTTTCAAGCTCCTGCCCTCAATATAGGCCATAGAAATAAATGTTTCGTCATCCTCCTCATTGATTTCATATATCGTGCAGATATTCGGATGATCCAGAGCTGCGGCAGCCTGGGCTTCTTGGACAAATCGTTCCTTTGCCTCCTTGTCCCGCATCAATTCCGGCGGCAGGAACTTTAAAGCCACAGTTCTTCGCAGTTTTGTATCCTCAGCCTTGTACACCACGCCCATCCCGCCTTCCCCGATCTTCTCAAGGATCTTGTAGTGCGATATTGTTTTGTGAGTTTTCATACTAAGACTTCTGTCTAGCTATATCACCAATCTTGCTGAAATTAGGAATAACGTCAACCACTTTTTATAAAAAATTGAGAAAATTGTATATGGCGAAGAGCGTATTTTATTCCCAATGAGATAAATTATTTTATATCAGAGGAAAAAAATGAAGTCAACGGCATCTCTGAGTATCTCTGGACTAGATTTTCTTTAAAGTCGCAAACGGAGACCTAATTGATTTTTTTGGGCGTATTCACTAACATCATAGACTCATGTTCCGGCAAGGAGAATCCCCATGAAACAATTTGCGTTATGTCTATTTGTGTTTCTCATTTTTGGATTGAGTTTGTCCTCATCAGAGGAGAAGCCTCGGCTCAGAGAATTTGGCATAGAAACCGGAGTTCTAATGCCTGGCAATTGGAATGCGATCACCGATGTCCCGGGCATTAAAGTCGGTCATGTCACGCTTATCAAGGGCGATAATATCCGCACAGGAGTGACAGCCATACTTCCTCACGAGGGAAATATCTATCAGGAAAGCGTCCCGGGTGCGATGTATGTCGCCAATGGATACGGGAAGCTGATGGGATACACACAAGTTACCGAGCTGGGAAATATCGAGACACCGATCATACTGACTAACACATTGAGCGTTCCCACCGCTGCCAATGCCCTCATAACATACACACTATCCCTGCCAGGCAATGAAGAGGTCCGCTCCGTGAATGCCGTTGTTGGAGAGACAAATGACGGCTTCTTGAATGACATACGGGGACGGTATGTCAAAGAAAAACATGTCCTTGAAGCCATAAAAAATGCAAAATCCGGTCCGGTTGAAGAGGGTTGTGTCGGTGCCGGCACCGGGACTCAGTGCTTCAGATGGAAAGGTGGAATCGGGACTTCATCTCGGAAAATTCCTAATTCCAGAGGGGGCTATACTGTCGGTGTCCTTGTTCAGACAAACTTTGGCGGAGTGTTTCGGCTTAACGGGTATCCTGTAGAAAAGAAGATCGGTGATTACTATATGGCTGGAGAAAATGGAGCCGTGCCAGAGGGTTCCTGCATGATCGTCGTAGCCACCGATGCACCACTCGACAGCCGCAATCTGCGGCGCCTAGCAAAGCGTGCTCTTCTGGGTATCCCGAGGACAGGAGGATTTTATTCCAACCAAAGCGGTGATTATGCCATTGCTTTTAGTACGGCTGCCGAAGTGAGAATCCCTCGGCAATCCAAGGAAAGAACGCTTCAAATCGAAGTACTCATGAATGAACACACCTCGCCTCTCTTTCTGGCCGCGGCTGAAGCAGCGGAAGAGGCCATTCTCAACGCCATGTTCAAAGCCACAACCACGGTTGGTCGAGATGGGCATACACTGGAAGCCCTGCCTTTGGACAAAATTCGGGAAATAATGAATCTGCAGGATAAATGATACTTGTCCAACAGCAGGTCGGAGTAAGAGAGAAGAAACAATGAAAAAAACAATCGGTATCCTCGGTGGAATGGGTCCTGAAGCCACCGAGTATATGTTCGATTTGATCATCAAAAATACAAAAGTGAGTGAAGATCAGGATCATATTCCAGTTATTATCTACAGCAATCCCAAAGTCCCCCACCGAACCAATGCAATATTTAATCAGGGACCATCGCCGACACCGGCTCTCACAGAAGGCGTTCGGCTATTGAATCAAGCGGGGGCTGATTTTATCATTGTTACATGCGTCACAGCTCATTATTTCCTGCCGGAAGTGGCTGAAGCTGTCGGCTTTTCGTACTTGAGCCTCCTGGATGAATCTCTGAAATGGGCCCGGGAACATATCCCTGCCTTGAAAAAGGCCGGGCTTGTCTCGAGCACAGGGACTTTAGAGTCTGGGCTTTTCCACAACGTCTATAAAGCCGCAGGAATCGAAGTGATCGGCCCGGAAGAAGAAGAGCAGGAGTCAGTAATGGAGGCCATTTACGGACCTCAAGGCATCAAAGCCGGCTTCACCGTTGGGAAATCCAAGGAGATGATAGTGAATGCAGCTAGAATTCTTATCGGCCGGGGAGCAGAGGCTATCATTGCGGGATGCACAGAAGTTCCTTTGGTCTTGAAACCTGAGGATATCGCCGTCCCTTTGATTGAGCCCATGGAAATTGTCGCCAAGGCCAGTATTCTCAAAGCAGGATACAAACTTAAATAGAAATGCACGCCCATTCAATCGATAGGAATGAGTTATTCAAGCTTAGAGGATAACTGCACTGAAAATGTGCAGACATCCACTTTTTATATACAAACATTTTATCTACAGGCATTCACTTTTTGCATATAAGTTAAGGGCATTTAAAAGCACAGAAAAGACTAGCACAGGAGGGTAAGGTGAATAAACAAAAGACAGGTCTCTTCATAATCAGTTTTATTCTATCTATTCTTATCTGCAGCGTAATGCTGTCAAAGGCCTCAGATAATATTTCAGAAAAAGCGACCTCATATGAATATCCGGAGAGCTGCACAACCGTCTTAGTCGGAAAAGACGCTTCTGTGGACGGATCGGTTATAGCCTGCCAGACAGCCGATTGCAGCGTGTGCGATTTCACATGGCAGTATATGGCAGCCGCAGACCACAGGGAGGGATCGGTCAGAAAGATCTATCACATCAGTCAGTTCAAAACCTGGCCGCCGGAAGAGGGCGGAAAATGGATCAACTACATCGAGGGTTACACAGGAACCGATATCCCGCAGGTTCTGCACACCTATGCCTATCAGTATGCTGTGTTTGGCCATATGAACGAGCACCAGCTGGCCATAGCGGAATCTTCCATCGGTTGTCAGAGAAAATTGAGAAATACCACACCCTCCGCTGTCATGGATATTACCACATTGACCATGCTGGCCATGGAGAGATGCACCACAGCCAGGGACGCCATTCAGCTCATGGGCTCACTCGGAGAAAAATACGGGTATGGATTCCACGACTCGGGTGAGATGCTGGCTGTGGCTGATCCGAACGAGATCTGGCTCTTCGAGATCATGCCGGTCGGCCCCCTCTGGACTCCGGACAGCGGAAAGCCGGGTGCCGTGTGGTGTGCCCGGCGCGTGCCGGATGATCATGTCAGCTTCTGTCCCAACGTGTCTCGTATAGGCGAGATCGACCTCGAAGACAAGGATCATTACATGGCCTCTTCAAATGTTATCTCACTCGCCGTCGAAATGGGTTTGTATAATCCTGAGAGCGGGCAACCCTTTAGCTGGAAAAGAGCCTATGCGCCGAGTCCGGGGAGCGCGGTCAGCACCCAGGGACGCAGGGGGCGGCTCTGGCGGCTCTTCAGTATTGTCGCAGCCTCTAAAAATTTCAATCCGGAGACAGAGGGAATGGACTTTCCCTTTTCTGTCAAGCCGGATAAAAAACTCTCGGTCAAAGATGTCATGGACATCACCAGGGATAAATACCAGGGGAGTCAATTCGATCCAGCGAAAGGACTCAAAGGCGGTCCTTTCTCAAATCCAAACTACTTCACCGGATTTGCACTCGAGGATGAAAGATACAACGGGCCCCGCTGCATCTCAGTCAACAGCGTCGAATACACGACCATCACCCAATGCCGAAGCTGGCTGCCAGATCCCATTGGCGGAATCAACTGGATTGCTTTCGGGGTCCAGGACACATCCTGTTACATTCCACTCTACTGCGGGATCAAAGACATCCCCGAATCCTTCAAAAAAGGAGATCATTTTGTCTTCAGCCGCGATTCAGCACGATGGGCCTTTGACTACGTCGATTTTCATACCCAGGTCGTTTATTCCTACGCCATCGAGGATGTCCAAAAAGCTCAGTCGAAGTGGGAAGGGGGAAACCTCAAGAAAACAGGCGTCATCGACAAAGCCGCGCTCGAGCTTTATAAAAAGGATCCAGCCGAGTCGGTGGAATTCCTCACCGATTTCTGTATCAGCAACGCCGACAGGGTTATCAAAGCCTGGTGGGAACTGGGAGATTCCCTGCTTGTTAAGTACAATCATTTCCGGATCTACAACGCCGAAAAACGAAGCATAGGACGTGTAGCAACTCCAAAATGGTGGAATAAGGTGGTCACCGAATACGACAAGCTGGAGCCGTTGGACAAGAAGAAGCCAAAGCCACAATCCAAAGCAAAGAAATAGTCCTGTTTTTTGTGGATTGACAATCCGAATTTTAGTAGGATTGGAATATAAAGATTTTAATCTGGATCATTCAAAGGAATCAAAAGTCCTTTCTAAGAAATTGCTGGAAAATTCATGAATGATTCAAAAAAGAGGAGGTAAAGAGGTGAAAGTGAAAAAGTTTATCGCTCTGATTGGAATGATTTTTATCTGCCTGGCCTTTATCGGAATCTTTGCGTTCGACGGACAGAAAGATGAGGATTGCATCTCCTGCCAGAGAGAATACGCTCTGGACGGCTGTACTGTCATCATGGTCGGCAAGGACGCATCGACCGACGGGTCAATCATATCCACTCATACCTGTGACTGCGGACTGTGCGACTGGACGTTCCGCTATGTTCCTCCAGCAGATCATAAGGAAGGTGCGACGAGAAAAATCTATCACATCAATCAATTCCAGACCTGGCACCCTGATACAGGGTTGAAATGGGATCAACATGCCTATAACTTCACAGGTCTTGAAATCCCGGAAATCCCGCACACTTACGGCTATATTCACGGTATGTTCGGCTACATGAACGACAATCAGGTAGCTTTTGGCGAATCCACGATCGGAACCCGCAAAAAAATGGAGAATCCCACTCCCTCAGCCAAATTCGACATTTCCATGCTGACCCTGATCGCTATGGAAAGAGCCAAGACGGCCAGAGATGCCATCAAAATCATGGGGGAACTGGCAGAAAAATACGGCTACGGCTTCACAGACACTGGAGAAATGCTCTCTGTTTCAGATCCTAACGAGCTCTGGGTCTTCGAGATCATGCCCGTCGGCCCGCTCTGGACGCCTGAGAGCGGAAAGCCTGGGGCCATTTGGTGCGCTCAGCGTGTGCCTGACGATCATGTGTGCGTCTGTCCGAATGAGTCACGCATCGGCGAGATCGACCTGGATAATCCCGATTATTTTATGGCATCGTCGAACGTCATATCGTATGCCGTTGAAAAAGGTTATTATGATCCCAAAAGCGGGAAGCCCTTCAACTGGAAGAGAGCCTATTCTCCCGGAGAATTCAGCGCTACGAGCAGCGGAGGATCAAGAGCACGACTATGGGCCTTTCTGAATCTAGTAGCGCCCTCCCTCAAATTGAGCCCGGATACGCCCAACATGGATCTTCCGTTTTCTGTGAAACCCGAGAAAAAATACTCTGTGCATGACGTCATGGAAATGACCCGGTATAAATTCGAAGGCACTCCTTTTGATCCCTCCAAAGGTCTCCAGGGGGGACCCTTTGCCAACCCCCATTTTCTCCCCTATGGGTTCGAATATGAAGGGAAAAAGTACAACACGCCTCGCGTCATCGGCGTCAACCGGGCCGAGTATGTCACCGTCACTCAGGTGAGAAGCTGGCTGCCCAATCCCATCGGGGGTATAGTCTGGTTATGTTTCGGCGCTCAAGATACCGCCTGCTTCATGCCGCTCTACAACGGCATTAACAAGATCCCCCGGTCATTCGAGATCGGAGATCACTACGAATTCAACCGCGAGTCGGCCAGATGGGCGTCCGATTATGTGGACTATCACACTCAGGTCCTCTATTCTCTCGCCATTCAGGATGTCAGAAAAGCTCAAGAAAAATGGGAGGGCTCTGCTGCGAAAAACACGGCATTCATAGAAGATGCTGCCCTCAAACTCTATAAAAAGGATCCGGAAGCAGCCGTTGAATTTTTAACTGACTACTGCCTCAACAATGCCAATACCGTCATCGATGCCTGGTGGAAGCTGGGTGATGACCTGCTCGTCAAATACAACCATCTCTGGATATATGACACAAAAGCAAGAAAAAGGCTGCCCTTGAAATTTCCTGATTGGTATCTCAAAGAACTCATCAAACACAATCAACTGGTCCCTGAGGAAGAAAAGAAATAAACCGGATTTTAAAAGAATAAAGGAGAGAATCTGAAATGAGATACTCGGTATCTAAAAGTTTTTTTATGATTTTTTTGCTGGTCGTAAGCTGTGGCCTTATGGTCCAAGCTGCGGAGGTTGAAGACATACCTCAAGCCCAGTATCCAGTGCTCACGACTTCCGCCGGACAAAGCACGGATATCGAAACATTGAATATCATCGCAGAGGAGGCAGGAATCAAATATGACTACTGTGATGTTCCGACTCCGGAGATTCTCAAAGATGGCGTCGGCCTGGGAGGCAGAGAATCCGCAGATACGGGTTTTCACGTGGAGATTCATTCAGACCTTGAGAAATTTCCCACAGGGACACCCTACAAGACAATCATATTCGCCATAGGAGCCAGTTTGAAAGGCATGGGTGCATCAGGACTCACGATCGAAGATGAGGCAAAGCGCTTGAAAGAGGTCATCGATTACTGCAAAAAAAATGACATCTTCATCATTGCCTTGCATGTCGGCGGAGTTTCCAAACGCGGGGCTCCGGGAGGAGATAACGAGAGGATGATCGATGCTGTTGCCCCTTACGCAGACTACATCATCGCTGCCAAAGACAGCAATAAAGACGGCCGTTTCACCAGCATTGCCAAGGACAAAGGAATTCCTTTCACCGAAGTCGAGTACGCATTGGGTGTGGTCGATATTTTAAAAAAGGTATTTGAGTGATAACAGCCCGGAATATTTGAAATGGGTGGTTAGAGAGTCATTATGTCGGTTATACGGCTAGCCGATTATCGATAATTGAGAAAGGATTAGAATCAGAGTATTTTCTGGTTCCGAAAAACCGCAGCAAGGGAGTGATTGAGATGGATCTTCAGATAGGGATCATTCTGGCGGTGATGGTCCTCACCTATACAATCGCCAAATGGAGAAAGCTTTCGGTCGAACTCAGTATGCTTGCCTCAGCAGCCGCAGGAGGTCTAGCCGGCGCTGTGGTGGAGACACCTCCCATAAGCCAGTTGGCACGGCATCTGGTTGAAGGAAGTTTCACCTACCTGGACGTTATCCTCGTCTTCACAACGGCAACCATCTTCATGGCCATCATATCCGAATCGGGTGGAGTGAACTATGTGGTCAGAGGTACGATCAAGGTGTTTTTCAACAAGCGAATCGTAGCCCTCATTCTTCTCATGATCATTGTCTTGATTCCGGGTGCACTGACAGGAGCGGGAAGTGTCTCTCTGCTTGTAGTTGGGGCCCCCATAGCCATGGCCCTTGGCTATTTGGGCATCTCAAAAAAAAGAGTTGCTGCCATTCTTTTTATCGTGGCCGGGTTGAGCGCCGCCGCCCCCCCGGTCAATATATGGGCCATGATTCTCTGTGCGGGGACAGCTATTCCCTACGTCGGTTTTGAACTCCCTCTTGGAATACCGGTTTTGCTTCTTGGCACTTTCACCGTTCTAGCGTTGGGCTTGAAGAAAGAAACGGACACAAATCTCGAACACGCGCTCAAAGATATGCCCGGTGTTCCCGAAAAGATGACCTGGTGGCGGATCACTCTTCCTTTCCTGGTGTTCTTCGGGCTTGTAGTAACCTACCGGATTTGGCCTTTTGACATCCCGATTCTGGGATTGCCCCTTCAATTCACGGTCGCTGCCGTTGTGGCATTGGTAGTCAGCCCGAAGCGAATCAACGTGCTGGTTATATCCCGTGAGACCGTAAAAAAGCTTCTGCCCCTGCTGGCCACTATAGCCATCGTCGGTTCTTTGCAGCAAATTATGACCGTCACGGGTGTCAGGGGCATGCTGTCTTTTGCCGTGATCAGTGCACCGCTGCTTTTGATTTATCTTTCACTCATCGTGATCGTGCCCGTCTCCGAGGGAGTGCTTACATACGGAGCGGCAGCCATTATCGGCATTCCGCTAATTTGGTATCTCGATTCCATAGGACTCCATGCCACTGTAGCCATCGCCGGTTTGACCCTCCTCTGGCCGCTCGGCGATGGTCTTCCCCCGACAGCCCTCATCGGCAGGCTCAGTGTGATGGTTTCCGAATACAAAGGTTCTTATTGGTCATTTCTCCGCAGTACCTGGCTTCCCTGGATCGTCATCACCATTGCAGGGATACTCATGATCGTATACAGCGCGAAGCTGGGATTCTTGGTGCGGTGGAGCATGTAATGCCCAATTGACAGGAGGTTTGGTGATGTCCATTGTCATGATCCTCTATTATGTGATGACGGCCTACCTGGTGGCAATGCTTCTCTGGAACTTTGTTCGGGAAAAGAAGAGCGTCGATGACATGATTCTCTATTTGATAATTCTTATCCCCTTAGTTCTCCGGCTTTTTCGAGTGAAATAGGAGTGAAAAGATGTTTCGTCTTTGGGCAATAAAAATCGTGCTGCTTGTGATTTTTGCAGCCGTCATTGTGCATTCAGGAATTCAGCTTTTCGAACACCGCCATCATAAGCTGCCCATTGTGGCCGGACCGGGAGTGACAAAAGTCATCAAGTTGAGTGAATACTGCGCGGGATTGAAGGGCACTGTTGCCGATACAGATGTGTTCATCCTGGAAGGAAAAGAAAAGGGAGGGAAAATCCTTTTCATGGCTAACACACACTCCAACGAACCCGCCTCCCTGCTGACAGCCATTATATTTATCGAAAATGCCATCGTCGCAAAGGGAACATTGATCATCATCCCTCAGTTCAACCACAGCGGAAGCCGTAACACCCGGCCTGGAGACGGGTACCCTCTCTATTTTCACATTCAAACCGAGTGGGGACAAAAGACATTCCGGATGGGAAACCGCGATGCATCACCACTGGATCAATGGCCTGATCCCGATGTTTATATCCATTATCCTGAGAGACAGCTCCTTTCTTTCATTGACGTTCGGAACACGAACAGGACCTGGCCGGGAAGGGCCGACGGACCTTTGATGGAGAAAGTGACCTTTGCCGCCATGGAGCTCCTGAGGAAGGAAAAAGTTGACCTGGCACTGGATGTTCATGGCGCAGAAACCATGTTTCCGGTGACAAACTGCATCGTGGCGCCAGAACAATCCGTGCGCATCGCAACTATGGCCGCACTCACCGTGAAAGCCATGGAGGGTTTTGACAACCATGTTGAACCCTCTCCGCAAGGATTCCGGGGGCTTTCTCACAGGGAAATTGGCGATTACTCGGACACCCTGCCCTTTCTGCTAGAGGCGCCCATTCCCTTTCTCGATCAACCCACTGGCCCAAAGACAGAGAAATTGCTTCTTGACGGCAAGGATCCGTTCTTACTGCGACTGGCAGGCCAAAAAAAGCTCTTTGTTCCTTATGATGAGTCGGGATGGCCGATGGAAAAGCGTGTGGGACAGCACTGCTCGGTTATCCAAGAGATTGTCAAACAGTATTCCAAAAAAAATCCGGATAGGACCATTTTCATCCAGAATGTTCCCCGCTATGCCGATGTGGTTAAAAACGGTGTCGGGCACTATTACCATGACCCTGCCAAATCGGATGCAGACAGAATATATCTCCATTGAAAACAGCGGGTTTACAGTCAGATACGTCTCTCAGCGCAAATCGTGATTTATCGAAGCAGTCTTATTATTCTGTATGGTCTTCCTCTTTGGAGCCATAGATATTTTCTAGAAGAAGTATGACGCTCTCTGGCGGGGTATCGATAAACTCAAGGCCCATCTCGAACACCTCATCATCATAAAGCCTGTTCACCCAGCGAACTCTTCCTTTAACTGTGACCAGCTTTCGTAATTTCGTCAGTGTTAATTCGATGTTAAGAAGGGTATCGACCGGCAATATCTTATCGGTTAAAATTTTCACGCCTCCAGAAGAGATATCTTTTGTCAGGGCATAGACAACATTTTTATCAACTTCGTACCTGTCTTCAGGAAGAATCCTGATAGCTACTTTTGTCTCCTCTTCTACCCTTTTTTCTCTTCTTTTATCCGGCATTAAGGATGCTCCTTTTGCTAACTCAATGTTGTTTACTCCGGTCACTCAAAATATTATTTTGATAGAAATTTTATCACGCCGCTGAAATTTATACTATTAAATATATAAGCATTCAACCACAATATCAAGCACAAGACTTCACTATACTTAGTCTCTCATCGACACCGAGAATTGAAACACCTCATATCTTTATGACAAGAAAAGCCCGCGTGTCCTGACCTCTATCCTAGAAATGCTGGCAAAGTACGTTTTTTTTAGAAAGGATAATCGTGATGTTTCGATAGCTTCTCCACAAAGGAAATGGTTTGTTCCCATTGACTGATGTAGCCGAAGGCTTTTAATCGATTGTTTTCTGAAACTGGAGAAAGCTGGCCGTCTCCCCGATCATATCCCTGATACAGAGAGAGACGATATAATCTTCTGGCTCGACATACATCTCTGCAACATAGGGATAAGAGCTTTTCATGGCAACATCGTAATCAGAAGCCGGAATTTTGATATCTTCAGTAAGTTCATGACAGGGGGACAACCGATTCTGACTATCCTTCATGGCGATGTAGGCTTTGATTTTTCCGATATATTCATCACCTTCGGAATACAGAGTTAAATTCTTAATGGGAATGAGGAATTTTATTTTGAGGCAAAGCCTCTTGGAAGTCGCCCGTTGTTCGATGGGCAAAACTTGAATCCCCACATTCATGGGATTTTCCTGGAGATGCATGAACAACCTGGAAGACACAGCGCCCCGAATTCTATCCTCCCGCCCAATTTGGACATAGCCCTGCCGAACACGCACATCATAATCCTGATCGATACCCACCAGTTTAACCTCAATCGAATGATACTCGCCTTCCTTCCTGTGGCGAGATCTGTAGCCGAGCGAGTAATAAAACTTGAGATCATTTTGGATGCGCTCCAATCCGGGAGCGATATTGTTCGTGTTCAATATCGGAATTCCACCCGTCTCTTCGGCCATCATCCTGAGGGATTGGTTCTTGATTCTCGAGGTCTCACGGAGCATGCCTGATCCCCGTTCATAGACATCCCAGCCTTCTGACTTATCGGCCGAAAGAATCCGGCTGTCAAGCCCTCTTGAATTGATCGTATAAATAGTCACTCCGGCTGCATTGCAGCGGGCCGTTAGATCCTTGAAAAGATTTGTTGCATCGTAGATCATGGCTTCCGCCCGGGCATTTCCCACTTGAAAAGCACTGTCGATATAATCATACACCACCTCACCCGGATTAAGCGCCAAGCCATCACTGACGTAAATCAGGATTTTTCTCCCTTCGACGCCTGCTAAGTTATCAACGAGGGCGTTGAGAGACTTCAGGGAATAGACAAGATCATTGTACTCGGACTCGACATAGCTTCTGGCAAAGCCTATGACTTGCTGAAAACTCTCATATTTTTGATCCGACATCGTCGTCGC
>Ga0180432_10000926_pt1 | contig 47279 bp, 49 predicted proteins | sample SS_ome_10_FD_132414 | JGI IMG/M metagenome (GOLD analysis project Ga0180432, IMG submission 132414) | Hypersaline lake sediment archaeal communities from the Salton Sea, California, USA - SS_1_MS_2 metaG | ecosystem: Environmental > Aquatic > Non-marine Saline and Alkaline > Hypersaline >...
ATGTCGAAAGGAGAATGGAGAAAGAGGAAAGGAAAGGGCATTCGCCCATGCAGCTGATTGAAATAGAGAGAAAAATAAAAAAGGAATTGCTTTACGTGCCCATAGACTCCCTGCCCGGCGTCCCTTATTTTGAAAGGAAGAGGGAAAGGGCGCTCGACCTGGTGGTTGAGGCGAGGAGGCATTCGCGCTGATCTGCCTGATGCCCAACGCATTCTACTTTTTTGCAAGTTTTTTCCTGAGGGCTTTTTCAACTGCTTCCGGAACGAAACAACCAACGCTTCCCCCCAGAGAGGCTATTTCCCTGACAAGACTCGAACTTATGTAATAGTATTTCTCGCTTGTCATTACAAAGAAGGTGTCCGCCTCTTTGCAGAGCTTCCTGTTCATTGAAGCGTGCTGGAATTCGCGCTCGAAATCCGAAATCTCGCGCATGCCGCGCAAAATTATCCTCGCCTTCCTTTTCCTGAGGTAATCCACGAGCAGACCCCGGAATGAATCGACCTCCACAAAGGGCTTCTCCTTTGCGCATTCCCTTACCAGCCTGACTCTTTCCTCAAGTGAAAAAAGCGGTTTTTTTGATGGATTTGTCGTGACAGCGACAACTATTTTATCGAACACCTTTGAGGCCCGCTCGATAACATCCAAGTGTCCAAAAGTAATAGGGTCGAATGTTCCTGCATAGACCGCAACCTTTTCAACAGCCATTTTTTCCCTCCAGCCATTCAATCAATCTTTCCGCTTCTTTGCGGGTTTTTTCCAGTGAACCAGAATTGTCCAGCACAAAATCGGCTTTTTCCGCCTTGACCTCAATTGGAATCTGCACATTAATCCTTTTAATTGCTTCACTCTCGGAAACGCCCCTGGCAACCAGCCTCTCCTCTTGCTTTTCCCTAGAACAGTAAACGGTTACAATTGCATCAAAGCTTGTTTTTGGCTCTGATTCAAAGAATACCGGCACTTCTATAAATACTATTTCAGCGTGCTGTTCCCTCAACTCCGAGAGCTTTTCCGCAACTTTTTTTTCCACAACAGGGTGGATAACTGACTCAAGCTTTTTCATTTTCCCGCGGGATGAGAATGCTGCCGCGGCAATCTTTTCCTTCTCGCTTGAACCGAATTCCCGCTGCAGGAATTCACTGATTTCGCCACTCGCATAAATCTCGGCAACGAGTTTGTCGGCGTCAATTACAGGAAAGCTTTTTTCCGCGAGGATGCCGAGAACTGTGCTCTTGCCAGAGGCAATTCCTCCTGTTACAGCGACAACGCGCATAGGGAAAGAATGCAGGAAAAAAAATAAAAGGAAAGACCGGCGTTTTTTCCCCGAGAAAAAGGCGGCAAAAGCGCTTGGATTCCGAATTTCCCGGGAAAAAAAGGTTTGCAAAGCGAAAAGCATAGTAATAACTGGTTTTAGTGCGTAAATTTAAACGGTGTGAAGCGAACTTGCTGTTGGTCTCTGACCAATATTAGGTCTGCTTCACACCACTTCTCTGCTTTTTTTGGTTCCAATCCGGCATTTTAATTATTGTCTTCCTTGAAAGAATGCTGCCGAGCAGTGTCTCGAGTGCTTGCTTTGAGGAGGAAATTTTTTGCTCGAGTTCCGCGAGCCGCTTTCCGGCATTGCCGACCTCTTCCCCCATCTCTTTTTCTCTGACCCGCGCGTGCGAGAGCTCTGATTCCAGCGAATCAATTCTCTTTTTCACGTCCATTGATTTCTTTTTTTCCTCCAGTTCCAGCGATTCTTTTTCCAGCGAGTTTTCCTTCCAGAAAAAGTTCTCGGCGAAATCGTAGGATTCCAGCTCGGAGATAAGCGCTTTCTTTTTGCCGAGATCTTTTTCCTTTAAGTGCATCTCCTTTGAATCAATCGCTTTATTGAGTTCCCTCAGGAGGAGTCTGAATTTTTCCCCGGTGGGGTCCTTTTTGAGCGCGGAATACGGTTCTTCGACGAAGGAGTGCAAAGTTGCCCTGCCTTCCGCATTCAAAAAATAGCGCTTTGATTCGACCATTTTCTCGAGTCTTTTGAGCGGCTTTTCCAGCCCTGCGAGCAGGTCGGAGAACTTTGCCCTCAGTTTTCCCTTTTCGAGCATTATTTGCTCCTGTCTTTTCAGGACCGCGGAAAGCTCTTTTGATTCCTTGGAGGAATTGAGGCGCTTGAGTGCGTTCTCCAGTTCCCCAATTTTTTTGCCCTGCTCTGAGAGCTGTTTCTCTTTTCCTTGGAGAATGCTCTCGGTTTCCTTCTTTTTTCCAATCAATTCTCCAACAAGCGCGGATTGCTCTTTTGCCCTTTCGACAGAAAGGAGCGCCCTGTTCTCTTCAATTGTTTTCTTGAGCTCGGACAGAATTCCCTCAATCTCTTTTATTGTTCCGCCGAGCTTTCTCGTTTTTTCCTTGAGCATTATTCCTGCGTAGGCAATGTTTTTTCCCGAGGAAAAAACCTCCTTCCTCAGTTCCGGGGCGGCATTCAGACAATATTCCGCGCATTCCTGCAGCGAGCCCGTTGCAGGCGGTTCAAGCTTTGAGAGGATAGCGCGCATTTTTTTTGCGGCTGAATCCCTGCTTGTTTTCACTATTTTGCGCAGTCGCTTGTTTGAGTGCTCGCCTATTTCTCCTCTTTCAAGTTCCGTTAGGTCCTTCTGGGCTTCGCTGAGCAGATGCTTTACTTCCGAGAGCCTGCCTTTTACTTCAATCTCGAGTTCCTTCCTCTTGGCACTGCTCTCCTTTTCAAGCAGGGCTGGAATTTCGCCGAGGGAAACCTCGAGTGGTTCTGCACCCTTCCTGCCCTTTAAGAAGCGCGAAATGAAAGACATAGTGAAATTTAGTTCAGCAAACAATAAAACGCTTTGCGCTTCCGCATTCACACTCTTCTTATACATAACAATTCTTTTTTATTCTTTTCCTGGAACAAAATAAGCGTATGGACATAATGAACCTGCTCAAAGAGAAAAAACCGCTCATTGACAGGGAAATGGAGAAAGTGCTGCCCAGAAAAGCATCAAAGGAATGGCTCGCCGGGGCGCTGGGAAAGACGGGTTATGCCTACGGTGAAAAAACCGTGAGCAGGGAATTCAATGAGCCGGTGTGGGAATTTCTGGACAGGGGCGGGAAAAGGTGGCGACCCGCGCTCCTGCTTTCGAGCTGCAAGGCGGTCGGGGGCAGTGAAAAAGAAGCGCTGCCTTTCTCTCCGCTGCCGGAACTGATTCACAACGGAACAATAATAGTTGACGATGTTGAAGACGGGGCGGAAATGCGCCGCGGCAAGAAGACAATGCATTTGCTGCACGGAGTGGACACCGCGGTAAACAACGGCAACGCGCTCTATTTCGCGCCCCTGCTGCTGCTTTACAGGAACCCCGAGAACCTGGAGGCGGAAAAAAGAATCAAAGTTTACGACCTCTACGCAGAGGAAATGCTCCGCGTGAGCATAGGGCAGGCAATGGACATCCACTGGCACAAGGGCAAAAGCAGCGTGAACGAAAAAGCCTATCTGCAGATGTGCGTTTACAAAACAGGGGTGCTGGCACGCTTTTCCGCAAAACTCGGCGGAATACTGGGAAACGGGAAAAAGAGGGAAATAAACGCGCTGGGCAAATTCGGCGAATCGCTCGGAATTGGATTCCAAATACAGGACGACATTCTGAACATTGCGCCGGCGAGCGAGGAATGGGGAAAGGAAATAGGAGAAGACATACGCGAGGGCAAGCGCACGCTGCTCGTTCTCAGGGCGCTTGAAGAACTCGAGCTACAGCACTCAAAAGAACTGCTGAGAATACTGGATTCGCATACAAAAAAACGCTCTGAAATAGAAAAAGCCGTAGAACTCATAAAAGGAACAGACGCAATAGAATACGCAAGGCAAAAATCCTCCGGAATAGTGAAAAAAAGCTGGAAGGAACTGGAAAAAGTCCTAAGGGACAACGAAGGCAAAAGGGAACTCAAGGCATTCGCGGAATTCGCGGTAAACAGGGAAATTTAGCCCTCTGCTTTTTTTCCCTTCTTTATTTCAACAACGTCAAGCTCAAGACACTCGCATTCCGATTTGAGCAGCGAGGAAATGCTTGGAAGGGTGCGACCGAAATCGCCTGAAATGAATTCCTTAACGTAAAGCCCTGCTTCGGCTTCCAAGCGCAGAGAGAGCTTTTTTTGGGCAGGCTCAAGCGACAGTATTTTTGCCTCTCTCCCCCGGACTTTATCGGCTCTGCCAATGCAGCGCAGAGGAGTACGCTGCCTTACAGAAAGAACACTGCCCTGCAAAAGTGAAAGGGCTTTCATTTCCGGCTCAGGGCAGCAGGAAACGCGCGCCTCGTAAACCTTGCTGTTCCTCTCCTCCTTCATTTCCGCCACTGCTTCCTTGCCGCATTTCTTAAGACCCTGAACCTCGATTTTTTTCCCTTCCGCGGAGTTTATTTTCTCCTGCAACTTTTTTAAGTCAGCGGAACGCTTTTTTGGTTCGAGGAGTTCGAGGGCGAATTTTCTGCCCGAGCCGAGCATTCTGACATCCTTGTCTTCTCTGCCGGAGCCGTGGAATTTCGCTCCACTGCAATTGAAAAAGGGGAGGGCATGCCTTTCAACAAGCCCCTGCACTGATTCCGGCGTGATAATGCCGGAGTAATTGCACTTTTTGCAGCCGCGCCCCTTGCACTCAAAACAGTAATGCCTTGTCTGGGTTATCTTGCGGGAGAATTTTTTATAGCACCCGCAGATGAACAAAGGCTTAACGTGCAGGAAAAGCAAATCCTGGTTGAAGTTTGCGAGAATTTCGATTTCCGCGTTTCGGAAGTCTGCTTTTGCGTTGAGGGATTCCTCCAGCTTTTTTACCATCAGCGGCTGGAATTCCTTTTTGAGCAGGAGTTTTCCGTCATCGCTTATTGAGTTTGGAAAAGTGCAGCCGAGGAGGAACGCTGAAAACTCGAATTCTCGCAGTGCTTTTTTTGCCGAGGCTGCGATTTCTTCCAGGGTTTCGGCATTAAATCCGGAGAAACGGAAACTGCAGTGCATAAAGGAAAAAAGGGCGCAAAGGTATTAAAACCGCTTTCTGCCATTTTTCTTTACCCTGCTCTTTTCCCTTATCGCCGCCTGAGCTGCGGCAAGTCTTGCGATTGGAATCCTGAAAGGCGAGCAGCTCACATAGTCAAGCCCGATTTCGTGAAAGAATTCTATTGACTCGGGGTTGCCGCCGTGCTCGCCGCAAATTCCGACTTCGAGCCTTGGATTCGCTCTCCTGCCGTCTACTGCGGCTATTTTAACGAGCTGACCCACGCCCTCCTTGTCCAGCACCATAAAAGGGTTGTGCGCCAGAATGCCCCTGTCCATGTACACGCCCAAGAATTTTGCCTCCGCGTCATCCCTGGAAAAACCGAACGTTGTCTGCGTTAAATCGTTTGTGCCGAAGGAGAAGAAATCGGAATGCATGGCTATTTCCTTTGCCGCAAGGCAGGCTCTCGGCAGTTCAATCATCGTGCCAATATTGAACGCAATTCTTTTGCTTGATTTTGTCATTGCCTGGTTTGCGGTCTTCCACACAATATCCCTGAGAAACGATACTTCGTTCCCTGCTCCAACCAAGGGGATCATTATTTTGGGGTTTACCTCAACGCCCTCCTCAACCGCCTGGAGTGCTGCCTCAAATATTGCCTGCACCTGCATTTCATATATTTCGGGATAAATTATTCCCAGCCTGCAGCCCCTGAAGCCCAGCATGGGGTTCTTTTCCCTTAAATCCTTTGCCTTCATGTAAAGAAGCCTTTCTTCCTCGAGCTTGCGTAACTCTGAACGGTCCGCTTCAAGAAGCTGGATTCTTTCAAGCAGTTCGCCGCGGTCCGGCAAAAACTCGTGCAATGGCGGATCCAACAGACGTATTATCACCGGCAATCCATTCATTGCCCTGAATATTCCCAAAAAATCGCCGCGCTGCATTGGCAGGAGATTCTTAAGCGCTTCTTTTCTCTCCTTTTTGTTCGAGGCGAGAATCATTCCCTGCACTATTGGAACGCGCTCTTTTGACATAAACATGTGCTCTGTCCTGCACAGGCCTATTCCCTCGGCTCCGAAATCGCGCGCTTTTAGGGCTTCCTCTGGAGTGTCGGCATTCGCCCTAACGCCGAGTTCCCTGAAAGAGTCCGCCCACTCAAGAAGCTGTTTGGCGCTTTCACTCATTTCGGGTTCAAGCATTTTCACCCTGCCCAGTATTACCCTGCCGGAGGAACCGTCAATCGTAATGACTTGGCGTTCTTTTACCTCTGTTTTTCCGGCTTTGAATCTCTTTTTTTCAAAATCAATCGATATTGCCTCGCATCCTGCAACGCACGGCTTGCCCATTCCCCTGGCAACAACAGCGGCATGGGATGTTAGGCCGCCCCTGGAAGTCAAAACGCCCTGCGAGGCAACAACCCCGTGTATGTCCTCGGGCGTTGTTTCGGGTCTGACAAGAATCACTTTCTCGCCTGATTCCGCCATGCGGTCGGCATCGTCCGAGTGGAGGACAACCTTTCCACAAGCGGCTCCCGGGGAAGCCGGAAGACCTCTGGCTATTTCCCTGAGTTTTTTTCTTGCATCGATTCTCCTGTGCAGTAGTTGGCCCAAATGCTCCGGACCGATGCGCACAACCGCTTCCTCTTTGCCAATCAGCCCCTCGTTCACCATGTCCACCGCAATTCTTACCGCTGCCTCGGCAGTTCTTTTTCCGGCACGGGTTTGCAGCATCCAGAGCTTTCCGCTTTCCACAGTGAATTCAAAATCCTGCACGTCCTTGTAATGCCTTTCAAGCTTGCCGGCAACCTTTTCCAGTTCAGCATACGCCCTTGGAATCTTCTTTTTCATTTCCTCCAGGGGCAGCGGCGTTCTTGTTCCGCCGACAACGTCCTCGCCCTGTGCCTTGAGGAGGAACTCCCCGAAAAGCCCTCTTTCTCCCGTAGAAGGGTTGCGGGTGAATCCCACGCCTGTGCCCGAATTCCTGTCCATGTTGCCGAAAACCATTGACTCCACGTTTACAGCGGTGCCTACTGAATCGGGAATATTCTGTATTTTCCTGTAGGTGATTGCCCTGCGGTTGTTCCAGGAATTGAATACCGCGTTTATTGCCATAAAGAGCTGCTCTTTGGGATCCTGGGGGAATTCCTTGCCTGTTTCGTTTTTATATGTTGAATTGAACTCGGAGATTACCCCTTTCAAGTGCTTTGCCTTGAGATCGGAATCAAACCTCAGGGAATGATTCTTTTTAACGCTTTCAAGAGTTTTTTCGAATTTTTCCGGGGAAATGCCCATTACCACCTCGCCGAACATCTGTATGAGCCTGCGGTAGAGGTCCAGGGCAAAGCGCTCGTCGCGGGTTTTTTTAACCAACGCCTTTATTGTCCTATCATTCAGCCCGAGGTTGAGCACGGTGTCCATCATGCCGGGCATTGAAACAGGCGCTCCCGACCTAACTGAAAAAAGCAATGGATTGCTCTTTCCATTGAACTTTTTACGCGTTTTTCTCTCTATTTTTGTTATCGCTTTTTCAACCTGTTCTTTCAGTCCCGGGGGATATTTCCTGTTGTGCTCCAGAAAGTAATTGCAGACATTCGTACAGATTGTGAAACCGTGCGGGATGGGCAGACCCATCCTTGTCATTTCCGCAAGGTTTGCGCCCTTTCCGCCCAGCTTGTCCCTCATTTCCTTTCTTCCTTCTTCAAAAAGGAAAACGAATTTTTTGGTATGACCCATAAACTGCACCGTTTAAATGTACAAAAAGTGCGAATAAGCAGTAAAAACTCGCTCTGAAAATGTTTAAAAAATGTTTTAATGCGAATTTTTTTGGTTTAAATGGTTATAACGCTTGCTTTGGTTTTTCTCATAGTAGTGCTTATTCTCGCAATACTGCTCGTGGCAAGGAAAAAAGAGCGCAGGTCAAAGAGAACGATTGCGAGAATTCCGAGAATGAGCATTCGGTGAATCAGCGGAAAAACGCCGAAACAATTCTCTTAAGTCTTTCGAGCACTGATTCGTTGCTGAACTCGTATTCGGGAGAGCCGGCAATCTGCGCTGCGAGGGAAAGCATCTGCATTCCCACCCTTGAACTCGGGTTGCGGAACACAACGGGATAATTCGCGGAAAAAGCATTCTTCACCGACACATCGTCGTTTACTGCCGCGAGAACAGGCGCTTCAACAATGCTTTCAATGTCATCCAAGGAAACCTGCCTTTCCTTGGCATTCACCTTGTTCACCACAACGCCCAAGACCTTCCTTTTCAGCGAGCGCGCGAGACGCACCGCCCTAAGGGCATCGATTACTGCGGGCATCTCGGGATTTGTTACCACGAGCACGAAATCGCTCGCGGTAATCGCCAGCCGCGCCTCTTCATCCAGGCCAGCGCCGGCATCAACCAAAAGCAAATCGGTTTTTTTCCTGAGTTCGGAGACGAGTGCGAATGCCTCGGAATAATCCTGCTCCAGTTCGGCGAGAGAAAGCGAGCACGTGACAAGGCGGACTCCCGAGCCGTGCTCCAGAATTGCCTCGTCAAGAGAACAGTCATTGTTCAACACGTGGTTTATTGTTCTTTGGGCAGGCATAAAGCCGAGGTAAAGCCCAGCTGTGGGGGAAGTAACATTGCCCTCCATTACAATTGGGTTATGCCCGAGCTTGTGGAGCGCGGCAGCCAAATTCAGTGCAACAGTGGTCTTGCCCACTCCGCCCTTTCCCGAAATAATTGAAACAACCTCGCCCATAAAAAACCACGCAAAAAAACTCTGTATAAGAATAAGTGCTTTTCAATTATTTATATTTAATGTTCAAAGGGCTAATCAGAAGTCACACTCAAATACTTTGCAAGCAGGGGATGCTTTTCCTTCATTTCCGCATAGCACTGCTTTGCGACCTTCCTGTAGGACTCGTGCCCTGCTTTTCCGCTGCGCAGTTTAATGAAGTGCCACAATTCGCGCAGATTCCACGTGAGGAGCAGGCGCTTTCTGAATGCCAAGGGCACGCAATACTGCGTAGCGAAAGGGAGTTCTTTCCGCATGGAATCGAAGAGGTTCTTTGCCTCCTGCATTTTCTCGGAGAAAGATTCAGCGAGACCGCATTCTTTCATTTCTTCCGGCACCGAGAAGCCGTGGTCGCAGGTGAGCAGCTGGGTTGTCTGAGTGCACATCCTGTGCCTCTGTATGTCTCTGAACGCGCCGAAATCAACGAGAATGTCGAAAGTGAAATAGGAGTGCTCGAACTCGCGCGGCAGCCGTTCTCCGCCCAAACCTTTCACGAATTCCTCCAGCACCCTTTCCTTCTCTTCCGCGCCCATTTTCTTTGCCTGCGCAAGGCATCGTGTGAAAGAATGCTGTGAGTAACGGTATAACGCGGCTGCAACTATTTTTTCCTCCGCCAGGAAATCGGAGTGCACCAGTTCCACGGGCTTCCTTTCCTGCGGTTGGGGAGAATACCGCTTTGAGAAGGAAAGCATCCTTTTCTCGGTGTCAAGCAAATAACCGCTTTTGGCTGCTGCCTTCAGGAGCGTGGGGAGAATGCCACTGCACTCCCGCTTCATTTGCTCCGCAATGGAATTCATCTCGCTGAGAGGGTGGGAGAGCAGTTTCACCACAACGTGCTCCCATTCCCTTGCATTGCAGGTCATTCCAATGTTTGTCAGCGTTGAAGCAGGCAATGCGTAGCGCAGGACATCGCAGACCCCTGCCTTGGTCAGCGATTCATAGAACCTTTCACTCATTTCCTGAGAGCGAGGGTGCTTGGAGCGCATGAATTCAAGCATTTTTTCCTGGCTTTCAGTGTAGAAATCGAAAAGGGAATTCATTACCTGCTCATAGCGCTCTGAGTGCCTTGATTCCATTATTTCCCTCGGTTTGCAGTATTTTGTTCTGTCGAATACCTGGTAGCGCGTGCTTTTTTCAGTGAAGGCTGCCAGGCGGGAGTCTTCAATGCTTTTGGAGGCGAGAATGCTCACGTTCTCCAAGGCGAGGGAGCAAACCGAGTGCTCGGCTACGCTCTTGTGCCCGAAGCCGACAACCCATTTTTTGTGAAATGCAGAGGCCTTTTTTTCCGCTGCACTGTAATCCGGTTTTGCAGTGGAACCAGGGGAAATGCTGCCTTCTTTGAGGAGCTTGAGCAGATTGTCGCGGAAGGAATTCGGCGAACGGGAAACATAGGCGAATAAAACGGAGATTACTTCCGGCGGCAGGGAATGCAGTGCGTAAATGTCTCTATCCAAGTTGGAAACATGTCTTGAGAGAATTTCGGCGTCTTCCTTTTTGTATGCCATAAAACGCGCCTCGGTTTTAAATGTGGAAGAAAAGTAAGTTAAAATATATTGAAAAAAGGGATTAATTCGCTGAAGAACGAAATTGCGTCGGGCAAAAAACGTAAGCTTTAATAAGGTTTCCAGCGGAGAGTTATAAAAGGTGTTCTGATGAATTCTGCGGTGAAGGCATTCTATGAAAAGCCCTGGAAGGAGAGAACCGAAATCATTGCAAAAGAATGCTCGCTGAACGCCGGGGAAAAGAAGCTGCTAGAATCAATGCACCCGCTTGACTTCGAGACAGCGGACAGGATGGCGGAGAACGTTATCGGAACATTCGCCCTGCCTCTCGGCATTGCGACAAATTTCCGCATAAACGGAAAGGACTGCTTCGTTCCAATGGCTGTGGAGGAAAGCAGCGTTGTTGCCGCGGCAAGCAAGGGCGCGAAAATTGCGAGGATGCTGGGCGGCTTTGAAGCCGAGTGCAGCAAACAGATAATGATAGGGCAGATTCAGCTGAAGGACGCCGACCAAAAAAAAGTGAAAGAAGTGATTGAAAAGCACAAATCCGCACTACTGGAAAAAGCGAATTCATGCGACAGAGTGCTGTGCGGGCACGGCGGCGGGGCAAGGGAAATTGAAGTGCGGAGCGCGGAAAAGTTCACAGTGCTGCACTTGCTCGTGGACGTGAAAGACGCAATGGGCGCAAACGCAGTCAACACAATGTGCGAGGCGCTTGCGCCGGAGATTGAAAAACTGTGCAATTGCAGCGTTGGGCTTAAAATCCTTTCCAATTTTGCAGTGCACAGGATTGCAAAAGCGAGGGCAAAGTTCAGCGTGAAAGAGCTCGGCGAAGAAACGGTGCGGGGAATAATCGAGGCAGGGGAGTTCGCCTCAGCAGATCCATACCGCGCCGTAACGAACAACAAGGGAATAATGAACGGAGTGGACGCTTTAACAATAGCCACAGGCAACGACTTCAGGGCAATGGAAGCCGGAGTTCACGCTTTTGCCTCCAAGAGCGGGAAATATTTGCCGCTGGCAAAATATTCAAAGGACAGCGAAGGGAATTTGCTCGGAGAAATAGAAATGCCGGTGCAGCTCGGAATAGTGGGCGGAAGCACCAAAGTGAATCCAACGGCAAAACTGTGCCTCAAAATCCTGGGAGTGAAATCGGCTGCAGAATTGGGGGAAGTGACCGCGAGCGTTGGGCTGGCGCAGAATTTCGCCGCACTGCGCGCGCTTGCAAGCGAGGGAATACAGCAAGGGCACATGAAACTGCACGCCGAAAACATCGCAGTGCAGGCAGGCGCGAAAGGAAAAGAAATAAAAATTGTGGCAGAGAAAATGATTTCACTCGGAACAATACGCCAGGAAGAAGCGGAAAGGGTGTTGGGTGAAATCCGTGAATGAAAAAGCGGGAATTATAGGCTACGGGGTGCACGTTCCCTGGCGCAGGATTCGCGTGGAAGAAATTGCGAGAGTCTGGGGAAAGGACGGGAAGAAAATCGCGAAAGGACTGAACGTGAAGGAGAAAAGCGTTGCCGCATTCGACGAGGACGCATGCACTCTTGCAGTGGAAGCAGCAAGGAAAGGTTTGACGGACTTTGAAATTGACCCCAAAAGAGTAGGAGCAATTTATGTTGGAAGCGAATCGCACCCTTATGCCGTCAATCCTACAGCGAGCATTGTAGGCGACGCGATAAACGCGGACAACGAGTATTTTGCTGTCGACATGGAGTTCGCGTGCAAGGCGGGAACAGCGGCAATGCAGGTATGCTATGCGCAGGCAATTGCCGGAATGATTGAAGTTGGACTGGCAATCGGCACCGACACAGCACAGGGCAAGCCGAATGACGCACTGGAATTTACGGCGGGAAGCGGAGCCGGGGCAATATTCATTGGCTCGGACAAAAAGGAAATAATCGCCGAAATTGATGCAACCTGCTCCTATACAACGGACACGCCTGATTTCTGGAGAAGACCGAAAGCAGAATTCCCCGAACACACAGGCAGGTTCACGGGCAAGCCGGCTTACTTCAAGCACGTGCTGAACGCTGCGAAAAAACTGCTGGAAAAAACCGGAATGGAAGCAGGGGATTTTGACCACGCGGTCTTCCACCAGCCAAACGGAAAATTCCCAGTAAAGGCAGCGCAAGCGCTCGGCATCCCGCTGGAAAAAACAGAGCAGGGGCTTATAACGCCGCTCATAGGGAACACTTATTCGGGCTCGACGCCAATGGGGCTGTGCTCAATACTGGACAAGGCAAAGCCAAAGGACAAAATTTTGGCGGTGAGCTACGGATCGGGAGCGGGCTCTGACGCCTTTGCATTAACAGTAACAAAGAATATTGAAAAACGCCGTGCGAGAATCCCTGTCCTGAAACAGATTGAGAAAAAGAAATACGTCGATTACGCTGTGTACTTGAAACACAGGGGGAAAATAAAGAGCCTGTAGGTGCTGGAAATGACTGAAGTGGTGATTGTTGGAGCGGGAATGACCAAATTCGGCGAGCACTGGGAACGCTCTTTCCGCGAGCTGATTGCCGAGGCGGCAATAAAAGCCATAGGCGACGCAGGAATAAAAGGCGAACAAATCGAGGCGATTTACGGCGGCTGCATGGCTTCCGGCAGATTCATAGGACAGGAGCACATTGGAGCACTAATAGCAGACCAGCTTGGATTGAATCCGATTCCGAGCACGAGGTGCGAGGCGGCATGCGCTTCCGGGGGGGTTGCACTGCGCAACGGCTATTTGGCGATCAAAAGCGGGGAGCACGACGTGGTAGCAGTGGGCGGAATTGAAAAAATGACAGAAGTGAGTACAGAGGAAGCGTCTTTTGCGTTGGGAGGAGCTGGAGACCAGGAAACAGAACTTTTCCACGGCGCGACCTTTCCCAGCCTTTACGCCCTGCTGGCGCGGAGGCACATGCACGAGTTCGGCACAACCGAAGAGCAGATGGCGATGGTCGCAGTAAAAAACCATGCTAACGGAATGCTTAATCCAAATTCACAGTTCCACAGAGAGATAACCGTCCAAGACGTGATGAAATCAACCTATGTTGCAGAACCAATAAAGGTCCTGGACTGCTCTCCTATAACGGACGGCGCAGCCGCTGTCATTCTATGCTCAAAGGAAAAAGCAGAGGAACTGGGTTTGGGGGGAATAGAAATCCTTGCATCGGAACAGGGCTCTGATACTCTCTCGCTGGCGGACAGGAAGAGTTTGACAGAACTGCGGGCAACAAAGGAAGCAGCAAGGAAAGCATATGAAAAAGCCCGCATTTCCCCGAAAGACGTGAGCTTTGCGGAAGTGCATGACTGCTTTACAATTGCGGAAATTCTTGCGATTGAGGACCTGGGGTTTTTCAAAAAAGGAAAGGGCGGCATGGCAACGGAAAAAGGAAAGACCACTTTGGAGGGGGAAATTCCTATTAACTTGAGCGGGGGACTTAAATGTGGTCACCCTGTGGGCGCAACAGGGGTAAAACAAGCAATTGAAGCATTTGAACAATTGTTGGGAAGAGCAGGGGAGAGGCAGATTAAAAATCCACAAATTGGATTAGCCCATAATATCGGGGGCAGCGGAGCAACTGCCGTTGTAAGCATTTTCAAAAAATGGGGGGTTGGAGAATGAAGGATTCAGCGCCCCTTAACTGGAGGAAGTTTCCCGAAAGGTACAATTTGCGGGGAAACTACTGCGAGGAATGCGGAACAGCGTTTTTTCCAGCGAGGGCAATATGCCCGAAATGCAGGAGAAAAGGGAAGCTTGTGAAGAAAGACATGCCCCGCACTGGAAAAATTTATTCATTCACCAAACTGCATGTTGCACCCACGGGATTCAGGCACGAAACCCCTTACTACCTCGCAATAATCGAACTGGAGAACAAGGCAAGGGTTCTGGCGCAATTGGTGGACACCGAGGGCGAAAAAGTAAAAATAGGCGCAAAGGTAAAAAAAATGTTCAGGAAAATGGGGCAGGCAGACAAATACGGCACAATAACCTATGCCTACAAGTTCAGGATAGTGAAATGAGCCGGGAAAAGACCCATTTAAAAGAACTTAATTTCCACTAATTGGGGTTTGAAATGGGCAGGGGAACAGGATACGGTAAAACAATTGTTTTCGGCGAGCACTTCGTTGTTTACGGGCTGCCGGCAATTGCCTCCGCCATTACCGGCAGCACTGTTGCAGTGGCAAGACGTGTTTCAGGGCATTCCTATAGCATCGAGGACAAAAGGCCAGAAACGCCGGGCTACAAGGAGAAAAAAAAAGAACAGCAGCTGGATTCAATTAAAAGAATTTTTGAATTCCTCGGCTTTGACCCTAAAGAGAACGCAGTGGAAATTTTGCTGGAAGGCAACCTTGTCGCGGCAAGCGGCGTGGGAGCCAGTGCAGCGAGCTGCGCTGCAATTGCGCGCGCGCTGAACGAGGAATTCTCCCTCGGACTGGAAGACGAGGAAATAAACAAGGCAGCATACGAGGGAGAAAAGGGATACCACGGAACGCCGAGCGGGATAGACAACACTGCAGCGGTCTACGGCGGGCTCATATGGTTCAAGAAGGGACTGCCGGGAAAAGAGAACACAATACAGAGAGTGAAGATTGAACCGGTGGAAATTGTGTTAGGGAACACGGGAATCACGAGCAATACAAGTGAAGTGGTGGCAGACGTGCGGAAGAAGAAAGAAGCCAATGAAAGGGAATTCGACAAAATTTTCAGGGATTACGGAAAAATTGCTGAAAGCGCTCTCGGCGCTTTCAGGGAGAACGATGTTGAAAGCGTGGGAAAACTAATGAACGAAAACCACTCCCTGTTACAGAAAATAGGCGTTTCATGCAAAGAACTGGAAGAGCTTGTGGAGACAGCAAGGGAACAGGGAGCGGTTGGAGCGAAGTTGACAGGCACCGGGCGCGGCGGGTTGATGATTGCATTGACGCCTGGAAAGGAATTGCAGGAAAAGGTCGCGGAAGCGATTGAGGCAACGGGAAAAACCGCGTTCAGGACAAAAATCGGGTGAAAAAATGAGGATAATAATGGGAGTGTGCGGCGCAAGCGGCGTTAACTACTCTTTCCCCCTGCTCAGGGAACTGAAAAAGAAAAAAGTGGAAACCCATTTAATTGTAAGCGAGTGGGCGGAAGAGCTTGTCAGGATTGAAACAGGGAAAAAAATCTCAGACCTCAAAAAACTGGCCTCTTACTCCTACAGGGAAAAAGAAATGGACGCACACATTTCAAGCTCGAGCTTTTTGTGCGACGGCATGGTCGTGGTGCCGGCAAGTGTGAAAACTGTTGCGCAGATAGCCAATGCCGATACCGGCACTTTGATTAGCAGGTGCGCTGACATAATGCTCAGGACAGGGAAGAAACTCATTGTATGCGTTAGGGAAACCCCGTTGAGTGCGCCAGCGCTAAAAAACCTTTACAACATTTCACTTTACGGCGGCACTGTAATGCCGTTGAGCCCTGCGTTCTACCACATGCCCAAAAAGATTGAGGACTTGGAAAAATTTATTTCCGGAAAAATAATGGATTTGCTCGGAATAAAGAACAATGCTTACAAGAGGTGGAAAAAATGAATCTTGCTGAATTTGCAAACTCGCTTGAAGAAAAGGGAAAACTCATAACAGTGAAAGAGCCCGTTTCTAAAAAATTCGAGTGCTCGGCGATAATGCACGAAATTGACGGAACAGCTGTGCTATTTGAAAAAGTGAAGGAATCAGCGTACAAAGTACTCGGCAATCCCTTTTCATCCAAGGAATTAATCGCTGAATATCTGCGAATTCCGGCGGGGAATCTCGTGCCGAGAATGAGGAATGCTCTTGAAAAGCCAAGCGAGCCCGAGCTGGTGGAAAAAGCGGAATGCCAGGAAGTTCTGGAAAAAAGCGTTGACATGGACAAACTGCCCATTCTGCGTCACACCGAAATCGACGGAGGCAATTACATTACCTCGGGCGTGTTCGTTGCCCGCGATGACGAGCACGGAATGAACGCTGCATTCCACCGCTGCATGCAACTGGACAGGGAAAGATTCAGCGTGCGCGTGCTTGAAAGGAACACAATGGAATTCCTTAAAAGGAATGACGGCGAACTAGGTGTGGCTGTGTGCGTTGGCTGCCCCCCCAATGTTCTCTTAGCTGGAGCGACAAGCCCCAAGCTGGGAGAATTCGAGTTCAATATCGCGAATTCAATCGAGCCCTTTGAAGTTGCAAAGGCAAAAAGCGCGGACGTCGTTGTTCCATCGCAGTGCGAATTCGTTCTTGAAGGGACTCTATCAATGAACTCGCCGGAAAAAGAAGGACCCTTCTTGGACCTGACCGGAACATATGACTTCGTGAGGGAACAGCCCGTGCTCACCGTAAAAAAAGTGACTCACAGAAAGGATGCGCTTTGGCATGCATTACTGCCCGGAGGCAACGAACACCGCGTCCTTATGGGAATGCCCCGCGAGCCAACCATATTCAGGGAAGTGAACAAAGTGACAAAATGCCTTGACGTCAACATTACTCCCGGCGGGTGCTCCTGGCTGCACGCCGTGGTGAAAATTGACAAAAAAAGCGATGAAGAGCCAAAAAAAGCCATTGAAGCTGCCTTCAGGGGACATTCCTCCCTAAAACACGCGTTTATTGTGGAAAAAGACATCAATATTCTCGATCCCAATGACGTGGAATGGGCCATGTCCACGAGATTCCAGGCGGACAAGGACATGTACACCTATCCCGGGCAAAAAGGCTCCTCGCTGGACCCGAGCGCGGAACAGCCCGCAAGAAAAACATGCAAGGTTGGATTCGATTTGACTGTGCCGGTAGGCAGGGAGAAAAAGGATTTCGAGAGGGTGAAATACCCTAAAACAGGCTTGAAAAAAATCCGAGGGTGAGGAAATGGAGCTTACGGAAGAGGAAAGGGAAATGCTTTCAGGCAAGCTGGGAAACGCGGTGAAAGAGAGCATGGAAATTTTAAATGCGCTTGGGGAAATTTACGGTGCAAAGAGGATGATTGATGCAGCAAGCGTGCAGATTGCCGGTGTCTCATACCACAATCTCGGCGATGCGGGCTTGGAATACCTTGCGGAACTGGCGAAGGACGGCAGGGTCAAAGTGCTGACAACGCTCAATCCCGCGGGAATGGACCTGAAGGAGTGGGAGAAATTGGGCATTCCCGCGGATTTCGCGGAAAAGCAGATGAAAGTAATTGAAGCATTCAGAAAAATGGGCGTGACCGTAACTTGCACCTGCACTCCCTATTTGGTAGGAAATTTGCCTCGCTACGGGCAGGACATTGCATGGAGCGAAAGCAGCGCTGTGTGCTATGCCAATTCTGTTATAGGCGCGAAAACCAACCGCGAAGGCGGACCAAGCTCGATTGCTTCCGCGCTAACCGGAAAAACGCCTGAGTACGGAATGCACCTGGAGGAAAACAGGCAGGCGCAGGTGCTCGTGAAAGTGAAGGCAAAAATTGATTCCGTGCCTAAATTCGGGGCGCTGGGAAAAGTGCTGGGAGAAAGAATAAAGAACAGAATTCCCTACATTGAAGGAATTGACTCTGCGAGCTTGGAGCAGTTGAAGAGCCTGTGCGCTTCAATTGCAACCTTCGGCGGCACGGCGCTGTTTCACCTTAAAGGAATCACCCCCAACAAGACAAAAGTGCCGGAGGAAACGATTGAGGTAAGCGAGGCAGAGATTCAAGAGGCAATAGAAAAACTGAGCGATGCCTCAGAGATAGATTTTGTTGGAGTGGGCTGCCCTCACGCCTCCCTGGAGGAATTGCGTGGTATAGCGGAATTGCTCAGGGGAAAAAAGGTCAGTAAGGATTTCTGGATCTGCACGGCAAGGAAGACAAAGGAACTGGCTGACAAAAAGGGATACGCCAAAACAATTGAAGAAAGCGGTGCAAAAATAGCATGCGATACATGCATGGCTGTCGCGCCCATAAAGGACAGGTACAAGGGAATGGTCACAGATTCAGCGAAAGCGTGCTATTATGCCGCAGGGCACAACAATTTCAAAACGCGCATCCGCCCCATGGAGGAATGCGTTAGGGAGGCGCTGAAATGATACTGCGGGGAAGAAAAATCAAGGGCGGAAAAGCGGAGGGCGAAGCCTTGGTGAGCAAAGAGCCGATTTCCTTTTACGGAGGCGTTGACCCCAACACAGGCACTGTAGTGGAAAAGGGGCACTCGCTCGAGGGAAAAAGCGTTGCGGGAAAAATTTTGGTGTTCCCGCAGGGAAAGGGCAGTACTGTGGGAAGCTATGCGATTTACAGGCTGAAGAAATCCGGAAAGGCACCAAAAGCAATAATTAATAAGGAGTGCGAAACTATAGTTGCAGTCGGGGCGATAATTTCGGAAATTCCCTGCATTGACCACGTGAAAATTGAAAAAATAAAAAGCGGGGCAAAAATAAGAGTGGATACTGAAAAGGGGGTTGTTGAATTTTGAGTCTTGTGTTGGTGAAGTTGGGGGGCTCGCTGCTGACCGACAAAAGGAAAAAGGAATCGTTGCACCGCGGAATACTGAAAAGGATTGCTGCTGAGATTCACTCCGCCCACACGAAGAGCGGATGCAAGCTAGTGGTTGGACACGGCGGTGGCAGTTACCCGCACTTTCCGGCAAAAAGATTCAAAGTGAAAGACGGGTTCAGCGACAAGGAAAGTCTCAAGGGCTTTGCTTTAACCCAGGATGCCGCTTCAAGGCTGAACAGGATTGTGGTGAAAGAACTGCTCGGCGCGGGGGAGAACGCGGTTAGCATGCAGCCCTCGGCGTGCTTTGTGTGCGAGAACGACCGCATTGCTTTCTCTTTCCTGAGACCTGCGGCGGAAATGCTGAAGCACGGCATTCTTCCCGTTCCTTTTGGAGACGCAGTAATTGACATGGAGAAGGGTGCAACGATACTTTCCACCGAAAGCATTTTGAAGGAGATTGCACTGAAGCTTAACGCCCAAAGAATCATTGTTGCTGGGAACGTCGAGGGCGTGTTCACCGCTGACCCGACAAAAGACAAGAAAGCGGAAATGATTCGCGAGATAACAAAAGAAAATTATCCTATTGTGCGGAATTTCCTGGCAGGATCGCACGGCGTTGATGTAACGGGGGGAATGCTCCACAAGGTCGGGGAAATGCTTAAGCTCACCGACTTCGGGATTTCCTCACAGATAATAAGCGGGGAGAAAAAAGGCAACCTCGAAAAGGCAATTCTGGGGGAAAGAACAGGCACCCTTATAAGGTAGTGCGAATGGACAGGCTTGTTGCGTTCGATTTTGACGGCGTCCTTGTTGATGCAAGAGAGGAAATTGTGCACGCAGCAGTAAAAACGTTCAACGAGTTGTGCGAAGGCAGACTGGAATACGGAAAAGCGTTTTCAGGATTCACAAATGCAAGGCATTTGATAAGGACTGGTCGGGATGTAATGCCCGTAATGCACTTCATTGCAATGGGCAGGGATTTGGAGGCAATGGAAAGAGGAGAAATCGCCGGACTCAAGGAAAAATGGGGTGAAAAAAAAGTTATTGAAATGGAAAAAGAGTACTTCAAGAGGAAAACCGCACTGCGGGAAAACTCCAAAAAATGGATTTCGCTCATAAAGCCTTTTCCCCAAGCCCTTGAAGCGCTTGGGACAATGCTTCGGGAGGAAAAAACGGTTATTGCGAGCACGCGTGAAAAAAAAGCAATAGTGGCATACCTTAAATCGTGGGGGCTCGATTTTCCCGAAGGAAAAGTGTTCGATTGGAGCGTATCGCACGACAAGAGGGAGCAATTCAGGGAAATTTCACGCGTTGAGGGAATTTCCTTTGAGAACATGGTTTTTGCAGAGGACGTTTTGCTTAACGCCCTTGCGGTAAAGGAACTCGGAGTGCGCGTACTGCTTTCCACATGGGGTTTTTCAAGCGAAGAACAGTGGAAAGAAGCAGAGGAGCAGGGAATTGTTCCCGTAAAGCAGGACGGACTGCTCCCGGGAATAAGAAAAGCATTAAATTCGATTGAAGAATAATATAAGCAGGGAAAAAAATGAAAACAGGGAAAAGGAAACTCGAGCACCTTGAAATATGCCTGAAAAAAAACGTGCAGTTCAGGCGCAAAACAACAGGGCTCGAATGGGTTGATTTGAACTACGAGTGCCTTCCGGAAATTTCACTCAAAGAAGTGAACCTTTCAACCGATTTTTTGGGGAAAAAGTTTTCCGCCCCCCTAATGGTCAGCGCTTTGACCGGCGGAACAGCGCGGGCGAAAAAAATAAACCGGGACATCGCCAGGGCATGCCAGTCTCTTGGAATCGGAATGGGGCTGGGCTCACAGAGGGCGATGCTTGAAAACCCGAAGCTTGCAGAAACCTACTGCGTGAGGGATATTGCACCTGGAATTCTTCTCGCTGGAAACATAGGAGTGGCGCAACTGAAGGAATACTCGGCAAAACAGATTGCAAAGGCAATGATGGAAGTGGAAGCCGACGCCTTGTGCGTACACGTGAATGCAGCGCAGGAAGCAATGCAGTTTGAGGGGGACACTGACTTCCGGGGGGGAATTGCGGCAATAAACAAGATGAGCGGGTTGCTCAAAAAGCCGGTTATAGTAAAGGAAACAGGGCACGGAATAAGCGGCAGCATTGCAGAAAAGCTCGCGAAAACAGGTGTTGCGGCAATAGATGTGCAGGGCGCGGGGGGAACAAGCTGGATTGGAATTGATTCGCTGAGGGGAAAAAGTGAACTGGGCGAGGTGTTCTGGGATTTTGGCATTCCGACCGCGGTGAGCATAGTGGAATGCAGGAATGCGTTCAAGGGCAAAATAATTGGTTCCGGGGGAATTCGCACTGGAATAGATGTGGCAAAGGCATTGCTTCTCGGAGCAGACCTGTGCGCCATTGGACTGCCTGTTCTTAGGGCGCAGCAGAATGGCGGAAGCCGCGGGGTGGAAAAATATTTGCGCAGAATAATAGAGGAAACCCGCACGGCATTCTACCTGGCAGGCGCAAAAAGCATTAAGGATTTGAAAAAGAAGGCCTGACGCCCTGCACTTATACATAACTCATTTATGCGCGGAGAGTTCTTTCGTTCTTTTGAATGTTCTGAATGGAACGCCCTGTGCTTCGAGCAGGGCGAGAATGCGCTCTTTTTCCTCGCCGAGACCCTTGCCCTGCACCAAAATCTCTTCTGCGGGTTCCGGCGAAGCATTTACCGCTTTTTCAATCATTTCCGCGCTGAGCATGGGCAGGGCGTGCTTTGGGCACATGTGCGAGAGCGCATAATCTGTTCCCAGCGCAACAGTGGTGAACTGTGTGCTGTAATGCGGACCGCCTATTCCGAATGCTGTTTTGCTTTTTGGGAATTCTGTGTGCTCAACAACTGTTTCGACAACAGCGAGCGCTGCATCACTGCGCTTCCACTGCTTTTCAGTGGAGCCCAGTTCAATGAATACCGCCGGCTTTGAAAGAGACGGGCCGTGGTGGGTTACTTCATAGCTTACCTCGAATTCTCCTAGGTTGCGTGCATCCTTCTGCTTCTGCAGCCCGCGGAGATACGATTTCATTAGCGCGGGCTGCGCCGGAACGAGTTCTGCGGGTTTTCCACCCAGTTCCGCCTTCCCCCAGTTCCCAATGGGGTGCACTGTAAGGGAGGGCTTTCCTGCCGAGGAAGAGTGCCTCGAAGCAAAAACAAAGCACTCCGTTTCAATTCTGTCCACATAATCGCAATAAATCTGGAGATTCTTTACAAGGTAGAGCTCGAAACTTGCACCCTTGTGCCCCAGTGCGAATATCGGGCTTCCATCAAATTTTTTGCCTGTTTCCGAGAAGCCGAATTCTTCCCGAAATTTTTCATACATATTCATTCCGGCAATATCCTGCCGTGAAACAATTATGGCAATCATCCACTAATCAAGGGGGAAAAAGAATAAAAAATACAAAGGCGTTATTTGTATCGAGTGAAAAAATGGAGGAGGGCACTTTCAGGCTGCTGGTTTTTGCCGCTATAGCCATAGCATTAATAGCCCTTATTTTCCTGCTTTTCCCGCCATTGCCCGAAAGCACTGAAACGGAAAAAATAGAGGCGCTGTTCCAGGGCTCGGAAATAAACGTGGGAAAGTATTCCACCGAAGAAATCCTGTTCAGCGAGGGGTATTACGCCAAAGCGGAGTACTTTGACACTATAAACCGGACAGTGGCATTCCAGTGCTTTGACCTGAGCAACTGCTGTGAGAAGGAAATGCTGGGCAAGCTGTGCAGCAAGCCTGTGCAGTGGGGTTCGAGGTTCTTTCTTGTAACGCGGCAGACGAAACTCAAATTTTCCACGAGGTGCAGAGAGGAAACATTCTTCATATGCAGGGGATTTATAGGGCTTGAACCGGGGCAGATTGAAATAACAGAGTACTCTGTCGAACCGCAACAAACAGGAAAAGGAGAAAAAATTTCAGTGAATGCAAAACTGCGGAATTCCGGCGGAACGGACATTATCGGAGTGCAGGGAACAATACTTCTGCTCAGGGAAAAAGAGGGTGAGAAAGAAAAAGAGGAAAAAAGGAAAATCTCGCTGGAAAAATTCCCGCTCTATCTCGGAAAAGAAGTTGAAGTTGAAAAGGAGATTGAAGTGAGCGAAGCCGGGGAATACGAGGTTGTAATTTACTTCGAGGAAATTACAGATCCAACCGACTACGCGGAAGAAAAGGCGTACGTGGAAGTAAGCGGGGAAGTAACGGCAGGAGAATGCAACGCAGGAGAAAAAAGCATCGAGTGGAATGCTGACAATGAAACGTGCATCATAAGAATGGAATGCACGGACTGCGCAAACAAGGAAAAATGCGAAGGAAAATGGGTTGAAAGAATTCCCAAACTGGAAGGAAAGGAATTTTCCCTGAGCGGTTTCAACACAGAGGAAAAAACAATTTCAGTTTCAGTGCAGGGAACAGTGCAGGGGGAGGAATGTATCCCGCAGTAATGCCGCGCACTACTTCGAGTAACTCTCCGAAAGCTTTTCTATCACGTTTTCTATCTCACTGAGCGAATCCTGCACAGAACCCTTGACCCAGTAGCCGAAAGAAGCGCGCAGGTCATCGCGCTCGGCATGCGGGGCAGGATTGAAAAAATAGCGTCCCTTTTTCCTCGAGAGAATTTCCAGTTCAATCAGTTTGTTAAGATGGTAGCGCACGAGCTTGTCGCCTATCTGCCGCTGGTAGTTGTGCTTTATAAACTCGCGGATGTCGTCCGAGGAAGGCTGCTTCTTTTTTGAAATAAGGAAATAAAAAAGCGCATCCAGAACAAACAGGGCAGTGGACCTCGATTCCCTCTCGGAAATCAGACCAAACGCGAGCGCGAACCAGCGCAGCATGGAACGCTTTGTGAGCAAAACAGAGGGAGGCATATCCATTGCCCTCAGGGTGAAGCTCTTTCGCACAAGCGAAGACTCAGGAAGTTCAGCCATAAAAACACCGGGGAAAAAGATTCTTTCCTTAAGAAATAATTTATTCTGAAGTAGTATTTATTAGTTTCGCTGCCGCCTTTTTTCAGGCAAAGGGAAAAAAACACTAATTAAATTTAAAATATGCTCATTGCAGTAAATTAATTGGTTATTTTTAAGGTGGGATAATGGCAATAAAAATAGACACTCTTTTTCATCCTTTCAGACTCGTGATTGCACGCCGGGAAGCGGTGCAGCTGAGCATAACTTTGCTGAATGATTCAGATGAAGAAAGAATGCTCACAGTGAAACTGCAGTTGCCCAATGACCTTTCATTCACAAAAGGCGGATTCAAAAACAGCGAACTGAGCAGGGTGAGCAATATCGGGCCGGGAGAGAAAAAAAAGCTCTATTACGAAATACACGCAAAGCCAACCGCACAGGACGGGGAGCACCCCATACACATAAAAGTACAGGAGCACACAAAGGATTACAGATACACACAGCAACAGTACGGGCACGTAGTTGAACTTATGGTGGAATAGCCACATGGGAAAAATACGGTATTCCCGCCAGGTAAGAGACCTCTTACTTGGGCATTTAAGGCCGCGGGGAAGAAGGCAAAATATACGCTTCAACATTTCCAAAGCAGATGTCATTAGACTTGAAGCGCTTTCACAGTTGGGAAAAGAGCGCTGGGGCCCTTATGAAAGAGACGAATTTGCGCAAATAGCGAGCAGAGTGGGGATGTTCACCAAGAAAAAAGCGGGGAAGGGGAAATAGAGGGAACCCACATCCCTATTATGTATCAATAATATACATAACTATCTGTTCTCTGTATCTTGCCGCGCCCTTGGTTTCTGCCTCTTTTGGCTGTTTGGGCATACGGCGGCGGCAACGCCAGCACTTTTACACAATTTCTTGGACAGATTGTTCTGCGGAGCGCGTTTTAGGAGGTTTAAAGCCACTTTTGACCAGCAGTGCAGAGCCGAGAGATGGGAGCCGGCGAGCGTTTCATGCACTTTGTCCTATATCCCGCAGACCATGCGCTGCTGGTTGGCACTCCCGGTGAAAATTTTGGATGGAATCTTTTCCCGGCTTTTCTCAAGCCCGGCGTACTCAGGGCGAGGCACCGGCTGGCATGGTGCTGATGCTGCGCCGGCCAGCAGGCGGAGGGCCAGGCAGGCCCAAGGTGGTTCTGAAAAGTAATTTTAAGGCATTTAAAATATGTTTTTACCTCAGCGCAGGCACTCTGTCTTATACATAACTTTTAAGCCACTTTGAGGAACCGGGCCCCTGAAATTATTAGCCACTTCGGAAACCACGCTTTTCAGCGCTTAGAGGGCTCTGGGGGCGTTCTGTGCGAAGGGGGCTGTGCCGAAGGGGGCGCTCAATATAAATGCGGGTATGTTGCATATGTTCTACAAGTGCAATATTTTGCAGTATTAAGGCGTTTTTAGAAATTGTTATGTATACGGGTTTTTGGTTTCCAAGGGCGCATTTCAGTAGCGGGAATTTGTAGTTATGTATAAGTCTGTTTCTCTGTGGCTTGTTTAAACGGCCCCAGAATATATTCTGGGGGGTTTTCCAGAATCCTTTCGACCTCTTCTGTTTTTCTCTTATGCGTCTTACCCTTCTTTCTATTCATTTTATCTCTGAGCTGGCATATTTTCCTTATTCCTTTGGGCGTCTTATATTTCCCTGATTTGATTAATTTCAGGGCTTGGCACCAGAGCTTGAAATCTGTGCCCTTTGATGTGAAAAATGTCTGTTTTTCGAAGAATTTGACCAGTTTGAATAAATCGCCAAAGTTTTGGACTGTGTATTGCCTTATGTCCTGCCGTTGTGGGTTCTTCACACTCTTTTTCTGCTCATAAATCTTTCCAAACCCAAACTTGTCCTTTATTTTTTCCAGCACAAAGGAGTCCTTGTCCGCAAGGGTTATCCTAAAAGAAGGCTTTACCTGGAATATCTGGGCTTCTCTCTCCCTCCTAAGCCGCTTGGTGGTTTTCCTAGGCACATAATCTCTGTACAAACGCAGTGCAACAGAAAAGCAGCCCTCCCCTTCCACAAAGCCCATTACATAGTCGTCCGAGAGCTCCCTGAACATGTTGTTCTGGAATTTAACAATTTCTTCCGCTTCATTCATTCAACCACTCTCCCTAGCCGCCTGCTCCAAAAAAAATGGCGAGAAAGAGAATTTAAAGGCAAGGAAAGAGTGGAGTTCCGGTAAAAGGCTGGTTTAAGCGAGCAGGTGCGGCATGAAAAAAGGGGATTAAAATAGAAAAAAACAGAGAAGTGGTGTGGTCTTCCACTCGGAATCAGAGTTCCAAAGAACCCCATTAAAACACCAATGCGAGATTGGCGTTCTCCGAGTTCCCAACCACACCGCTTATATTTACGCAGCAAATTATTTAATTCCTATCCATTCAACAAAACAAACCTTTCTACGAGCGCAGAATTAGGAAAACAAAACCCCGTGTTATGTATAAGTTATTTGTTTTCATTTCTTGGGTCTGAGGGACGTCAGCACATATTCTGATGTGTTGAGATATTTTTCCGCTGTCTCGCGCACCTGCTCCGCGCTGACCTGTCTTATTCTCTTCATCCATTCATCGAAATCCTGCCAGCCGAAGAGTTCCGCTTGCGTGAGCCATCTCGCCCTGTCCTCAGAGTTCTCCCTTGCAAGTATTTCCCTTCCCTCGACATAGTTTTTTCCGCGTTCGAGTTCCTTTTCAGTGAGAACGCCCTGCCCAATCCTTTCGAATTCTCTGAGCGCTATTTCCTCTATTTCCCGAACGCGGCGGGGCTTTGCCGCTGCGTAAACCAAAAAGAAGCCGTAATCCATCTCCGCCTGAAAAAGGGTCTGCACCGCATAGCTCAACCCCCTTTTCTCGCGTATTTCCTGAACAAGCCTCGAGCTTATGCCTCCGCCGAGCAATGCGTCAATTATTTCAAATGCGGGATAATCCCTGCTCCTCGCGTTCATTACGGGAAACCCTATGCATATGTGCGCCTGCTCTGTTTTCCTTTCAATTTCCCTTCTCTTCAGTTTCGGTTTTGCTTCCCTGATTTTTTTTTCCACACGCCTTCCTTTCCTCCCCTCGCCCAGTGTTGAGATTTTCTCGACCGCTTCACTGGCATTCCCCTTCGCGGTTATTCCCACAACAGTGTTATTTGGATTATACGCTGTCCTGAACTGCCCGAGCAAATCCTCCCTTGAAATGGACGAAACACTTTCCTTTGTGCCTATCACCCTGCGCCCCATCTCTGCTGGCAGGCAGTCCCTGAGGAATTCGTCCACCACAAAGCGCGATGGCCTGTCAATCGCATCCCTTATTTCGTTAAGTATTATTCTCCTCTCGAGCTCCAATTCCTTCTCCTCGAAGAGACAGGAATTATAACAACCGAGCATTACGTCAAGCGATCTGGAAAAATGCCGCCCCAGGATTCTTGAATAGTAATGCGTGCCCTGCCTCGAAGTGAAGGCATTCATTTCCCCGCCCACTTCCTCTATCGCTTGGAAAACCGATTTACGGCTGCGCTCAGGCGTGCCTGTGAAAAACATGTGCTCTATGAAATGCGCGATGCCCGCTTTACCCCTCGGCTCCAGGGCAGAGCCAAACCCCACAGCAATATCAATGGCGCTGGACTCCTGCTCTGCGGGCTCAAAAAGCACCGTCAACCCGCTTTTGAGCGCGAATCTCTCAGGTTGCATGCTCTTATTATGGGAAAAGAACTTATTAAAATTAGTTAAGTGAAAGGAATTATTTCCTTCTCCTAGACTTTCTCTTTGCCCTTGCTCTGCCGGCTCCTGCTCTCTTTCCCGCTTTTCTGGCGCGCCCGGCTTTTCTCCTCTTCTTTCCCTTTTTTGCCTCCGGCTTTGCCTTGACAAGCTTTGTGGGCTCGCTCTCCGCCCCTGTTTTTGCCTTAATCCTGCCAAAATTGGCGTATTTCCTGTACTTTGTTTTTGTCCAAGGCTCCGGCTGTTTGGACCTCATCTTGAACTCTTCCTCAAGTAACTTGAGCCTCATCTCCTCGTCCACCTTGATTGGCAAGAAATCCTTTAACTGCATCAAATAAACCTCCTAAAAGCAGGTTAATATATTTAATAGTGCATGGAACTCTTTAAAAAGGGGACGTTAGAAATTTAAAGTCCTGAGCCCTAAAGATATGCACTGCAAGTTATGTTGAATGGTGTTGCCTTGCCCCAAAAAGAGCCTTTGAACAAGCCCCTAATAGACGGCTTTAAGGAGGAACTGGTGGTTTCCGGGTACTCCGAGCGCACAGTGGAAATGTATTCCTGTTATGTAGAAGAGTTCTTTTCTTTTTCCGGCAAGGCTGCTGAGTTTGTCCAGCGGGAGGACATCGTTTCCTTTATGGCTCGCAAAAGGCAGAAGGGCGCATCGGACTCGACAATGGCGCTGGTTTTTTCAGCGCTCAAATTCTTCTTCCACTCGTTCCTCCATCTTAACGTAATGGAAGACATCAAACGCCCCAAAAAAGGGAAGCCGCTCCCGGTAGTTCTCTCAAAGGAGGAGGTCAAAGCATTACTCGGTGCAATTGGAAGCACGCGCGACCGGCTCATGGTCGAGTTACTGTACTCCAGCGGATTACGCGTCAGCGAGTGCACTAACATGCGCGTGAAGGATCTGTCGCTGGGGGAAAGAACAGCGATGGTCCGCGGGGGAAAGGGTAAGAAGGACCGCCTGGTAATAATTTCGGGCACTTGGGTCGAGAAAATAAAAAAATATCTCGCCTCCCGGAAATTCCAAAGCGAGTTCGTTTTCTCCAAAGAAAACGGCTCAAGGCTCTCCACCGACACAGTGCAGCGCATTCTGAGAATTGCCCGCGAGCGTGCGGGAATCCAGAAGAACGTAACGCCGCATTCCCTGAGGCACTCTTTTGCCACACACCTCCTTGAAGCCGGGGAGAATATAAGGAAAATACAGGAGCTCCTCGGGCACAGCGACCTCTCCACGACGCAGATTTACACAAAAGTGTCAAAAGACGAGCTTAAAAGAGTTAAAAGTCCGCTTGATGATCTCTGAACCCTCCTGCCCACATTATGTATAAGATGGCGGCGCTCCCCCCTTACTTCCACTATTTATATTATGCCGTTATGTGAGAGCCGCCCACGTGGGAAGTGGAAGAGCCAAAAGATTTAAATAAACAAAGAGCATTATAATACTGCCACACACGGAGGTTAGTAAAATGACCGTTAGACTATCAGAACTTTTCGGCATGGACATCTACACCACCGACGCCGAAAGAAAGGGCAAGGTGTTTGACCTTGTAATAAACCTTGAGAAGGGCAGAATCGAAACAATTACCACCGAGGCATTGCAACCCAGATCAAAGCAGGAAGCGAAGAAAATAATCAGCGAAAAAAGCATACCCTACAAGAGGGTAAAGGCGGCAAAGGATATAGTGCTCGTGTCGTCTCTCGGCGAGTCAGACACTGAAAAATAGCCAATTTTTACGATTGTTTCCTGTCGCTTCTTTTTGCCAGTCATTTTTATAAAAACAAATAAAAACATTATGTAATAACCTTATACATAAACCAACTTACCTTTATAACAGTACTTAATACCGGAACAAAGGGGGGTCTCTCATTCCGCTGAAGGGTTATTTTATTCAGTACAAGTTCATTATTCCAGAATCGGTAAAGCACTCTTCCTATACCTACCAAAAGCTTTTCAGGGCGCTTTATGGCTATACCCAGGAAGTGTACAAATCGAACGGGAAAACGTACAAGTATCACAGAAAAGGAGTGCTTTCAGACTATCCCTATATTCGCGCAGGAAAAAACTGCGTCATAATTCCATCCTATGCCTTTCAGCACCTGATTAATTTTTTCAAAACTGGAAAAAACCCCGCGCATAGATGGAGTGTAAAGGGGGAATGGAAAGCCGTATATTATATGGATGAAAAAGACGTTCCTGAAAAAGTAGCGGCGAAGGCTCTCGAAGAACTGATTGAACGGACTTTTGTGGGGAAGGGATCCGAAAGGGCGGGGCTATTGGGCGAAATGAAAAGAGTCGATAAAACCGCCAGCAAAGAATATATCGCTCTTCTCACGGAAAAGGCAGAAAAAATAATAAGCCAGGGGTGGTTTTCGCTGGCTCAGCAGTATTCCCCCAAACTAGCAGAATTCAAGAAAGCAGCACTGGCGCTCAAGTAGTTCTCGCTTATTTTTTTACTTTTTCAACTGCCTTTATTTTTTCCTTTTTTTCTTCCGCGTCTTTTATCTTCTTTTTCCTCTCCGGCTCAGCCCTGACCTCAAATAAAAGTTCCTTTTTCCTCCACTGCATTTTGCCCCCCGTGCTGTTTTTTTCAAGCAGGTTTGAGTCTACGAGCGTTTTGATGTAGGGGTAGAGGCTTTTTTCATTTTTGTACTCTATTCCGAAGATTTCCAGTATCCTCCGCCTTATCTCCGCCATTGGCACCCATTCATCGTGTCCTATAACGCTTACTAAGTGGGCGGCTTGGCTGTTTTCCTTGAAGGACAGATAATCCCAAACCGAGATAAGGGTCCTCTCCTCTTTCTTTCCCTCTCTGTAAATCGTTTCTTCCTCCGCCCAGCTGGCCACGCTCTTCAATGCCTTCAAAATCCCCCTGATCGCTCTCTTGATTACCATAATTATGATAATGGTGGTAATTACTTATAATTCTTACGGTAATTACGAGTATTTATTGTAATTACAAATCTCTTTTTTTGCTGTTTTTTGAAGCAAAGAGTGAGCGTTGTCTTTTGAGGATTTTTTCCCCCTGTCTTTCTTCAGGCAGCAAAGCGTGGTTGTATTTATATTGTGCACTTTGCGGCGGGGATAGTGAGAGTTCTACTGTCTGCCCCATCCCGCTTTTTTCCCCTATTTGGCTTTGGCGAGAGAAGATTTTTTTGGCTGAAAGCCCGTTTTCTTGTATTTCCGCCTAGTGTGGGAAAGGGTAAAGAAAGTGAGAGTAGCGGGGGAAGGATTTGAACCTCCGACCTTCGGGTTATGAGCCCGATGGGCACTCCTGACTGCCCTACCCCGCTTTAATAGGATATTTTACTACCGAAAGGAATTTAAATAAAATTTAAAACCAAAACAGGCTAATTTAAAAGAAATAAACCTGCTTTTTTCTTTTTTCTGGTTTATCCCGGTTTTTTGGTCTTTTTTTTGCAAAAAGTCCCTGTTTTTTACTCTTTATGGTTTATTTTTTTCTTCGTTTCCTTTTTGCATGTGTCCAGGAAATTGTGTTTTTTGCCTGCCGCTTTTCACTTTTTCTCTATTTTGCTTATTGCCATTTGCAGCTCCTTTATCCTCTTGGCAAGGTTTCTTTTTCTCTTCTTGTTGTCAAGGTATTTCATTGTTGCCCCGCAGATAGGGCATTTGAACTGGTATTCTGCGGCAATTTCGAATGGAAATTCCTGGCACTTCTTTTTGCATGAGAAGAAAGAATAACTTTCTTCCTCTTCAAGCAGTCTTTCCAGTTTTTCTATCTCTTCTTTTTGTTCCTCCACCACGAGTTCAAGCACTCTGCCCGTGTTGATTGTCCATGTATATGAATACCACCCGGTCTTTTTGTTTTTTGTTTTGTGATAGTTGGCTATCCCTCTGTAATGGAGTCTGTTGAGGGTTGTTCTCACGTCGGTAACCTTAAGGTTAAGCTTGCCTGCCACGTCCTCGTCTTTCACAGGCGTGTTCTTTTTGCAGCAAGCTTTAATTAACTCTGCGGCATTCTTTCCGGCTTTTTTTTCCAGAAAATCCTGCACCGGAGAGGTGAACAAGAGGTTGTTTTCCTTCCCCATTATACTACCCTAAACATTTTCTTCTTGAAAAGGATTAAAAACTCAATTCCCTATCTTTCCTTTTTTCATTTTTTCAGCATTGATTTTTGCATTGGGGAAGATCCTTTCAAGTTCTTTTCCCCCGAAGTACCTGTCCAAGAAAACCGTCAGTGCAGCGATTTCGCTGTGGGGTTGCCTCCCAACAGAAATATTTATGTCGCTTTCCAGATAAACGTCCGGTTCAACCTTTTGCGAGCCGATTATTACGCACACCTTGTCCCTTGCTTTTATTTCCTCCATAAATCTGTTCAGCGGTTCCCCGTACATTGTCAAATGAACAATCTTGAATCCCTTTCCCCTGAGCTTTTTAACCGCGTCCTTCCAGGATTCGGCAAATCCCACCTTGAATCTGCCGCCCCACTTTTCGGATATTTTTTCAATTCTGTCTTCCAGCCCGGGAAATGAACCCTCGATTATTATTTCTTTTGCTCCAAGCGCTCTTGCCACGAGACAGCAGTGCGTCGTAACCCTTGAATCCCGGACATACCTGTGTCCGTATCGTAACACCACCACTTCCTTTTCCATATGAATCTGTTAATGAATTAATCTTTTATTCTCCTCCCATTATACTTATTTATTGTTTTTTGTGAGCGTGTCCGAATGATTGACATAAGAACTCTGAGGGAAAACCCTGAAAAGGTAAAGGAGGCAATGAAAAAAAGACTTGTTGACACGGACATTGGCGAGTTAATAGCCCTTGACAAAAAATGGCGCTCCCTCAAGCGAGAGGAAGAGATGCTGAGAAAAAAGCGCAATGAAATTTCCCGGAGGGTGAATTCTGCAAAGGGCGCGGAGAGGCTGTCGCTCATCAGGGAAGCAAAAGTCATGCCCGGGAAGATAAAGAAATTCAAGTCCCAAAGGGAAAGCCTCGGAAAGAGGATAAAAAGCACTCTTGAATGCCTCCCCAATATAACCCATGAATCCGTTCCCCTGGGGGAAACGGAAGAAAAGGCAAAAATAGTCAGGCAATGGGGGAAGCTCCCAACATTTCCATTCAAGCCCAAAGCGCACTGGGAATTGGGTGAAGCCCTGGGCATTCTTGACCTTGAAAGAAGCGCCCTGATGGCTGGAAGCGGATATTACGTACTGAAGGGCATTGGGGCAAGACTTGAAAGGGCGCTCATCAACCTAATGCTAGATTTCCACGAAAAGCACGGCTTCACCGAAGTGGTTCCGCCTCTTTTGGTTCTGTCGGGGGCAATGTATGGCACATCACAACTGCCTAAATTTGAGGAAGACCTTTTCAAGACCTGTTCCGGTTCATACCTGATTCCGACAGCGGAGGTGCCCCTTGCCAACATGCACGCGGGGGAGACGCTTGAGGAAAAAAAGCTGCCGCTAAAATACTGCGCTTTCACTCCCTGCTTCAGAAAAGAGGCAGGCAAGCACGGCAAGGAAACGCGCGGCATATTCCGCCTGCACCAGTTTTCAAAGGTGGAAATGGTCGCCTTTACCACGCAGGAGCGCTCTTATGAAATGCTTGAAGAACTGCGCGGTTACGCCGAAAAGCTTCTCGAATTGTTGGAAGTTCCTTACAGGACGCGCATTCTCCCCTCCGGGGACATGAGTTTTGCATCCGCAAAAACCTATGACATTGAATGTTATGCCGCGGCGCAAAACCGTTTTTTGGAGGTAAGTTCGGTGAGCAACTGCACTGATTTCCAGGCGCGCAGGATGCGCACAAAGTATAACACAGGAAAGGAAACAAAGTTTGTTCACACCCTCAACGCTTCGGGTCTTGCCCTGCCGCGGCTGGTTATTTCCCTTCTTGAGAACAACCAGACCAAGGAGGGCACGGTGAAGGTTCCCAAAAAACTCCAGCCCCATTTGGGAATTAAGGAGATAAAGCAGTTTAGGGGAAGTGCACCCCCCAAGAGAATTTAAATCCAGAAACAGTTTTTTTTTGCATGTCGATTCCTATTAATGAGGAAACAGCCGAGTTCTTCGGGGCGCTAACTGGCGATGGTTGCATTTCTAAATATTGGAGTTCCAGCGAAAATTGTTGGCGTTATGAAGTGGTTTTTACGGGCGCTCTGGATGATTTTGATTATTATAAAGAGGTAATCCACCCCTGCTGCAAAAGAAATTTTAGCCTAGAAGGCAGGCTTTTTACACGCGGCGACAATTCGACCCGCTTTCACATAAAAAGTAAGAGACTTGCTTTAGAATTAAATGGCGTGGGGTTTCCAATCGGAAAAAAGCCAACTTCCTTATCAATCCCCCTGGTTTTCTTAGGGAGAAAGAAGCTGGCATCCTCTTTTCTTAGAGGGTTATTCAATACGGATGGAACCATCTACCGGTTGTACAATAAGAAATACGCAAACCAAAAGAGAGTCTACTCTGACTATTTGGTAATTCAATTAAAAATGAGGGCAAAGCCAGTAGTGTATCAAACGAAAAAAATACTAAAGGGTTTTGGTATCCACACAGGCAAAATTCTAAGAGAGTCCCCTGAGAAGCACGTTTTGAGGATATGCTCTAGGAGGGGGTGTCGAGGTTTTTGAAGCATGTGGGGTTTTCCAATGAGCACCACCTTAGAAGAATTGCACTTCTGACGGCGGGGCTAGTGATGTTTTTTTAAACCAATGGGCTTAACTTTATTTAGAAGGGCCCGTAGCTCAGTCGGCAGAGCACTGGACTTGTTATTTTGACTTGTTGTTAAACGAATCAAAAGGCGAGGGTGAAGCTTTTACGCTCGATTGAGTGGAGAAACCCAGGTGTCGCGGGTTCGAATCCCGCCGGGCTCATTCCCGCCCTTTTCTTTCTTTTTGAAGAAAGAGAACCGCAGGTTGCGGAAAAGAAAGAAAAATGGCATTCAATATCTTTAAATTCCCTAAGTGCAACAATTATTTCAGCGGGTCGGTAGCTCAGTCTGGGAGAGCAATAGGCTGAAGACCTATGTGTCGCGAGTTCAAATCTCGCCCGACCCACTCTTGTTTTCCTGCGCCTACTGTGTGCTACAAATTAGCCATTTCTTCCTCTATTTTGTGCACCACGAGTCCCTTGTCGCTTATTTCCAAGGGATGCAGGTCTTCTGAGTGTTTTGTTCCGCGCAGTTTTCTTATGTGCAGGGTCCGGTTGCTCTGGCTTCCCACGCTTATGTAGTGCATTATTATCACTCCGTCCACCAGGTATTCTTCGACACCGTACTTGCTGAACTTGTTGCTGCCTTCTTCTATTTCGGAGATAAGCAGTGAGGTGACGCCGCTTTTCTGGAGCAGATAGCTTGTTTTGAGCATTGCCTTTCTAACTTCATGCTCGTCCTTGAGTTCCAGCCCAAGGGCGGGCAGCGAATCGATTACAACGCGCTTCGCCCCGTACCTCTTGATTGACCCAAGTATTTCCAAAAGGAGTTTTTCTATGTCGAAGCCGGTTGTGGGCAGGGAGAATTCTTCCTCCGAGGGTATGCCGATTCTTGCCTGTGTTCCGTCGATTATTTGGAGCATGTTTGCCTGCTCGACCCTGCGCAAATCCCACCCGAAATTGAGGCAGTCCTCCCTTATGAGGTTGGGTCTTTCGTCAAGCGTTACATAAATGCCCGGCTCGCCGTACTGCACTGCCCCGAAATAAACGAATTGCATTCCAAAAGTCGTTTTTCCTGTTCCGCAGCCCCCGCTCACCAGTATGGCTCTGCCCCGCGGAAGCCCGCCCTGAATCAATTCGTCAAGCCCATAAATTCCAGTTTTAACCCTTTCCATTTTAATTCACCGCACCATAATTAGGCGCTTTTCCTTAATATATTTTTTGCTATGCCCTCTCGACCTCAAACACTGATGGAATGCCCTTCATTCTTTCAAGCAACGCATCCAGTTTTTCCACATCCTTTACGTTCAGTTCGAAAACACAGTGAGTAACGTTCTTTGACTCGCCCTTTGCCTCTGTCTTGTTGACTGGTATGCGGCTCTTCTCAAGTTCTCTGAGTAAGTCCATGAGCAAACCGGCTCTTTCGATTGCTTTTACCTTTATCCTCGCTGAATATTTTTTCTCGCTTCCCGGCGCCCAGACCACTTTCACTTTTTTTTCAGAGGGAAGTCTCTTGAGGAACGGGCAGTTTTCCCTGTGAACGCTTATTTTCCTTTTTGCTGTTCTAAAGCCGAGTATCTCGTCTCCCGCGACCGGATTGCAGCATTTTGCCATTGTCACTTTTTCTGAGTCTGTTGAAATCGCTCCGCGTTTCCTTTGTGTTTTCCCTGATTTCCTTGGGGCAAGCCTTATCCCCAAAATTTTTTTTATTCTGTCTTTTGCCTTGCTTGTTTTCACGAAATTCAGCCACTGTCTTTTAACCGATTTCCTGCTTCCGGTAATTATTTGGACCGTGTCCCCGTTTTTGAGTTCGAAGTGCAGCGGCACAATTTTGCCGTTGACCGTTGCTCTTTCGCACTTTTCTCCCAGATCGCTGTGAATCATGAAAGCAAAATCTACGGGCGTTGCATGTTCAGGCAAAACAATGACATCCCTTTTGGGCGTGAGGACAAAAAGGTGCTTCTGTTCCAGTTCTGCCTTAAGCGATTTCATGAGGTTCCTCTTGCCCTTTAAGGCGCGCTGCCATTCCACCAGCTGCTTTGCCCAGCTCAGCTTTCTGTCAAAGTGCATGTCTTTTTCCATTTCCTTGTATTTCCAGTGCGCTGCCAGTCCTTCTTCCGCGTTCCTGTGCATTTCCACCGTGCGTATTTGCACTTCCACTGGCTGTTTTTTCCACTTTACAACCGCGTGGATTGACCTGTAGCCGTTGGGCTTCGGGTTTGCAATGTAGTCCTCAAATTTTCCCAGCGGTTCATAACGCGCGTAAATTAGCCCCAGTGCCCTGTAGCAGTCGGTTATTGAGTTGCATATTGCCCGCACTCCCAGAAGGTCGTGTATTTCCTCGAATTTTTTTCCCCTGCGCATTTTTTTGAATATTCCGTAAAAGCTTTTCGCCCTGCCGTAAACCTCCGCATAAATTTTCTCGCCTTTGAGCATTTCCCCCATCTCTGAAGCGATCCTTTCCACTTTTTTCTCTCTCGCAATTCTCTTTTCCTTTACCCTTCTCTTTATTGAATAATACTCCTTTGAGTGCAGTGCTTTGAAAGAGAGGTCGGTTAGTTCCCATTCCATTTCATACAACCCGAGCTTATGGCATATGGGCGCGTAAATTTCGAGTATGAGCCTTGCGAACCTTTTTCTCTCCGAGCGCTTTTTTTTGCCCGCAAACCTCGCTTTGTCTAACTGGGAGGACATTTCAACAAAGAGGCTCCTGATGTCCTTTGATACGCCGAGGATTATCTGCCTGAGCATTTTGGGGTCCATTTTTTCGGCATTCTTCTTTTTTATTTCCTTGAGTGTTGCGGTCTCTCTCACGATTTCGCTTATTTCCGCGCCGAGCGCTTTCCTTATTTCTTCCTCTTCCGCGCTTTTCTCATAAATTGCTTCGTGCAGCATTCCCGCTGCAACGGATTCAATGTCGAGTTCTAGTTCGGCTAGAATGAATGCAGTGTTCAGTTCGTGCTGCACCGTGCTTTTCCTCTGCCCCTTCATGAGTTCGAATGCTTTCTCGAGCAGTTTTCTTTCCTTCTCGCTTGCCCATGAAGCTTTTTTCTTCAGTTGCTTGAAGGAGGTGTTTTTGTACTCCATTGCAATGCCCCACTATTCCTGTGCCCGAATGTTCCTTTAAATTTTGCTCACTCCGCGGCGGCAATATTTATTTCAATTTTTCCCCTTTTCTTTAGAAGTGGTTTAATGGGACCTCTTTTTAATTTCCCGCATTTCGTGTTTCTCGCTCTTCTTGTCAATTTTTCCCTTTTGCTCCTGTCGCTTTTTTTTTGCCGTGACAAAATAAAATCCTTTTTTTCGGGGGTTTCAGGGAAGACATGGCTTTTCCTTCTTGCGGTTTTCCTTTTGGCTTTCTGCCTGCGGTTTGTCTTTCCTACTTTTCACTTATATTACACCGACGGGCTCTGGAACATTGAGGTCGCAAACAACATGCTGACCAGGGGCAGCGCGGAAACATGCCGTTATTTACCCGATGCCGGAATGACGTGCGTTCAATACGGAAAGCCCGCGGCAATACAGCTTGTTTATGCCTTTTCCTTCCTTTTCCTGGGCTCGGGCGCAAACTCGGTTTTTTACTCTAATCTTTTTTTTGGTTCCCTGCTGGTCTTCGCTGTTTTCTCTGTTTCTTACGCTCTTTCCAAGAGCGGGAAAGCAGCCCTTTTCTCCGCTTTTTTGGTTTCATTAATGCCGCTTTTTGTATCGCATTCCAATTACCTGGATAACGATATTCCCTCTGTTTTTTTCATCCTGCTGGCGCTTTTCTGTCTTTTTCTCTTTTTCAAGGAAAAGAACAGGGAAACCCAGTTCCTTGCGGTTGTTGCCCTTGTTTTTGCCCTGCAGACAAAGTGGTTTTCCGTTATTCTCCTTGCCCTGCTTCCCCTTGCAGCATACTTTTACTGGAAGCCCAGAAGGGTTTACTTTTTCCCGGCTCTTTTTTTGGTCCTCTTCCTTGTGCCGATTGCTGTCCAGAACCTGAATTACATTGACCTTGTCCAGAGCTGGTCTCTTGAAAACTTGGGCACCGGCATTGTCAGTGCCGATTTTTTTTCCTACAACTCGGGATTGTGCGCCGAGGTTTTTTACGAAAACGTTCCATTCTATGCATATCTGATGGGCTTGTTTGGCGTGCTTTATTTTCTGTCCAGGGGGGGACGCAAAAAAGCCGTCTTTCTCTTTTTTTGGATTTTGTGCTCAGTTGCAATTCCCTTTCTTTACGAAATAACCCCCCGCATGCTTTTGATGTTTTTAGTTTCCTTTTCCGTCCTCGCGGGAGGGGGTTTTTGCTTTTTGCATGATTTTTTGAAAAGAAAATCTGCTTTTTATGGTTCGCTTTTTGCCCTCCTCTCTGTTTTGATTGTTGCGTCCTCCTTTTATTTTCCCCTACTGCAGGAATTCTCTTCCACGAATTACTTGTCTGAGGAGAGGATGGGCATTGTTCAAACTCCAATTCTCGGCAGGCTGGGAGAGGATTTCCCCAAGGACTGCCTTCTTCTGGCAACCGGTCCGGAAGCATTTTCCTTTGCCGGAATAGAATCAGCGTATTTTCCAAGCGGGGGATGCCGGACAATTGGGGTTTTGTTGGATGAAAGGGAATGCGTTATTGTTTACAGGGAACCCTATGAGGATGCGATTTCCTGTGAAAGCCACGGTATTTTTTCCGAAGAGGAATTGGTTTATTTCTTCAGGGGAAAAACATTTGTTTTCCTCAGGATGCGTAAAGCGGCTTGAGTTCCCTTGCCCGAGGCATATTTATTTCAATGTTTTTGTCTCATTAGTTTACTGCCCTTCTGGTTAAGGGGGTCACTTTATGGAAACGCCAGTGCTCTTTATAAATTTCAAGACATATGAAGAGGGAACAGGGGAAAACGCCCTTGCCCTGGCAAGAACCGCGGAAAAAGCCGCAAGGGAAAAAAATGCCGCGGTATGCCTTGTGGTCCAAGCGGCGGACATCCGCTTGATTGCCGAAAGCGTTTCACTGCCTGTTTTCGCCCAGCATTTGGATCCAATAGAATTCGGCTCTCACACAGGACACATTCTTCCCGAATCAGTAAAAGCCGCGGGCGCTTCCGGCACGGTATTGAATCACGCGGAAAACAAGCGCGAAAACGGTTTTTTGCAGAAAGCAATCTCGCGCGCCATTGCAGCGGGCTTGAAAGTGATGGTCTGCGCTGAAAACGCGCAGTGCGCAAAGGAAATTGCTTCCTTTCCCTCAAAACCGGATTTTATTGCAGTCGAGCCCCCCGAACTGATCGGCGGAAATGTTTCAGTTTCAACCGCCCGCCCGGAGATGATTTCCGATTCCGTCAGGGAAATACGCTCAATTGCCCCAATCCCTGTCATCACGGGTGCGGGAGTAAAGGGCACCGAGGACGTGCGCAAGGCAATAGAGCTGGGAACAGCCGGGGTGTTTGTTGCTTCAGGCGTTGTGAAAGCCGGGGACAAAGAAAAAGCAATTCTTTCCCTTCTGGCGGGATTTGAGTGATGTTATGCATTTTGACAGCGAAAGAATACGGGTGGTGAACGCTCCGGGATTTGATTCTTTCGAGCGCTCCAAGGCGGAAAAAGCAGTACTGAACGCTTTTGATAAAATTTCTCTTCTTATCCAGGGAGATTTTGAACTAATAGTACATTTCAAGCAATACGAGAAACAGGGTAAAAGAAAAAAGTTTGCAGTAAATGCACGAATTGCGACAATCGGCCATTCCCTACAGGCAGAGCACGTTGAATGGAACGCTCTTTCCGCGCTCCAGCAAGCCCTGAAAGCGCTTGAAAGGGAAGTCAGGAGAAAGCTCTCAAGGCACAGGGAAAAACCAGAAAAGCACGTGCAGCAGTGAAAAGTGTGGGCGCGCCCAGGAATCGATTTTTTCGGCAGGAACGGAGTTGTTCCATTACAATGCTTGTTTCCGCGACCCCCAAAGCATTTCCCCTAAAAGCCACCGTTGCTTTCTTCCGAACCTGGCGGGGTTCACTCTTAAAAGAAACCTATGAGGACAGAAACTCATTGCGTTGCAATGGCTCAGCCCTGCCTACAAAACCTCTCCCAGGGCTTCGGTTCCGGCATAAAGCGGATTTCCGGCAACAGGGAACCGCTGTCTCCCCAACCTAGCCCACAAGTAATTTATGCATTTGAGTATTTTTAAGGGTTTTGCTTTTTTAGCTCAAGCGTCCTCTATTCCCTTCTCCGTTATTTGGTAGATTGCCTCTCCGTCCGGCAGGTTCGGGGAATCCACGAGCCTTGCAACCCTTTTAGGGCCCTTGCTTTTCCTTAAATACAATCTGGTTTTTGAAGCGTGGCCTATTACGTTTCCCCCGATCGGCGCTGTCGGGTCCCCGAAGAGTATGTCGGGTCTCTCCATTACCTGGTTTGTCACAAACACTACAATGTTGTGCATTTCCGCCAGCTTCATTAGCTGGCGCATGTGCTTGTTCAGTTTCTGCTGTCTCTCCGCCAGCATTCCCCTCCCTATGTATTCTGAGCGGAACTGCGATGTCAGGGAGTCGACAATAATGAGCTTTATGTTTTTCTCTTTTATGAGCTGTTCCGCTTTTTCCGCCAAAAGCATTTGGTGGTCTGCATTGTAAGCGCGTGCCACATAAATGTTTTTAAGCGCCTTTTCCGGGTCGAGCCCGTGCGCTTTTGCTATTGCAATGGCTCTTTCCGGTCTGAAGCTCGACTCAGAGTCAATGTATAACACGTTTCCGACCAGCCCGCCTTTTTCCTGCGGCAGTTGGACCATTACGCTGAGCTGGAAGCACCACTGTGTTTTTGAGCTGGCCATTTTTCCGTATACTTCTGTAATGCTCTGGCTTTCAATGCCTCCGCCGAGCAGTGCGTCAAGCTCCTTGCTGCCCGTGCTCAGTTTTCCTATTTTTTCCCTTCTCTTCTGTATTTTGTCCGCGGTCTCGAAACCCATTTCAAGCGCGTCTCTCGCCGCTTTTATTGCTTTTTCCGCTGTTTTTTCCCCGAGCCCTGCGGCTTCCATTAATTCCATCGGGGAGGCGACAGCAATGCCTTCAAGCGTCCTGTAGTTTGACTTGAACAGTTTTTCTGCTCCCTGTGCCCCTATTCCGGGCAAATCCTTTACTTCTTTTATTTCAGCCATTTTTTACACCAATTAATTCTTTCCACCGACCTTTTTAATTCTTTTTCTAGAGTACGTTTCCCTTAAACTTTTTCCATTTCCCCGGCAAGCCTTTCGGTTTCGCTGCGGAAATCGATTTTTTTACTTGCATTGGCAATAAAGTCAACGCTTGCGGAATCAAAGCGGTTTTCATTCGCTTTTCCTTCCACTAGAAGGAATTTCCCCCCTGCTTTCCCTGCCTTTTCATCCAATTCCTTTTCCGATTGCAGGGAAAGGGCGCTCAGCGCGCTGTCCCCGAAAAAAGTGCAGTTTACATTTGCTTCGCCGTCGTCCAGCACCAGGGAAACAAAAGCCCTTTTTTTTGGCTCGGTCTGCCCGCATTTCCTGCAAACGAAGTCATTTCCCTCCCGCTCCGCTTTTCCGCCGCATTTTCCGCATACATTGAACGTGCCTGTCCTTGAAATCCGTGAAACAATGCCGAAAATTTCGGCGTTCATTCCGGTTTTAAGTTCGCTTATTTTTCTCCTCTCTTTTCCTGCTGCCACAATTTTCGGGATTTTTACTCCGGGGGGCTCGCTTAAAATCCTTGCATTCCACCCGAGGTGTAGCTCTGTTCCATTAAGCCCTTTTTTTGCATAGGCCCCCTCTATTTTTACCGCTTTCCCTGCTCCGATACTGCTCACGGCAAGCGCCAGGTTTCCCCACGCCACCGCTCTCGCTGTGCCGGAATCATCGGCGATTTCAAAGTTTATCACGCTGCGCTTGCCCTTGTCCGAATTAAACTCTCTCAATTCGAACACCCTTAGCACTGCCGCTTCAATGTCCACATTCTCCATTCCCTCGCCGAGTTCCGCAATCTTGACATTGCGCGCTTTCGCTTTTGGAAGTTCCGAGTCCACTTCTTTGGGCGCGAGTTCGATTCTTCCGTTGTATCCGAGTCCGAGTTGCAGTTTTTCATTGTAGCTCGAAACAAAGCAGTTCTTGAGAAGGAGCGCGGTGCCTCTTTCAACCTTTTTTTTCTCTAGGAATTCGGTGTCCTTTCCCCAGAGCGTTGTCCTTATTTCCCCGCTTTCATCGGCAAGAACAAGCGGCACATATTTCCTTTTCTTTCCATTCCTTTCCACTTCCCTCGGGGAAAAAATGTGTGCTGCCCTTCCCGCAACTTCAACATTTCTCTGCCCCTCTTTCAATTCGCCTATTTTTGCTCTCCGGGAGAGTTTCTCTTCCAAGCCGAGTTCTATTCCCAGTTCCTTTGCAATCATAAAAGCCGCGCCTGCGTCGGTGAGCAGTCCGGAGAACTTCCTCTTTTTCTCCGCTACGAGTTCAAGCACTTCCTTCCTTTTCCTGCCGGTTTCCTTTGTTATTTCATTGACCAGTTTCTCAAAATCAAGCACTTCGCTCATTTTTCCACAGAAAACCTGTGCTGCATTATTTTTTTAATGGATTCCCCTGCTTCTTTTTACGATTTGCGATGTTCGAGGAACTCAGAAAGAACCTCTTCGTTTACTATCCGCCGAATGCCGGCAGCAACGCCTACCTTCTCATAGGAAAGAAGAACGCTTTCATTGACTCCTCCCTTTCAATCAATTCCCAGGAACTGCAGGATTCCCTGGAGGCAATAAAGATGAATGCCGCGGAGATAGACCTCGTGCTGCACACCCACGGTCACGCGGACCACTTCGGCTCGGATTTTATTTTCAAAAAAGCGGAAAAAGCAATGCACTCCTTTGACGCGCAGTACGTTTCAATAAAGGATTCCGCTTTCACAGGCTCAGCGGCGTTCCGCCAGGATTACTTTCCCGAGATCAGCTCGAATTTCCACGAAGGCGAAATCATCGAGTTAAAGCCATTTTCCCTTGAAGTGATATTCACTCCCGGTCACACGGCGGGAAGCGTGTGCTTTTACGACGGGAAGAGCTCACTCCTGTTTTCCGGCGACACTCTCTTCCGCGAAGGTTATGGCAGAACTGACCTCCCGTCAGGAAACCCCGAGGAAATGAAAGAATCCCTTCAAAAAATTTCAAAGCTGAAATTCGACATGCTTCTCCCAGGCCACGGGCTGGTGTTAAAACACGGCCAGGAGGAAAACATTGACTTGGTTTTAAAAACTCTTTCTCTTAAATACATTTAGCCAAGGAGTGCTTCAGAATGGCGGAACTGCGGGAAAAGCATTTTGGAAGGGTTTATTCGGGCATTCTTTCAGAGATTGAAAGGGACGGCGGGTTAGCATTTGTTGTGATTGACCCCCCGAACCAGAGCCCGGAAACCGCGGGAAAAACCGCAAAACTGGCGGAGGAAGCAAAAATTGACGCAATTGCCGTCGGCGGCTCTGTGGGAGCACAGGGCTCGCTGCTCGACGGCACGATTTCCCGCATAAAGGAAAACTGCTCCCTCCCGGTAATACTTTTTCCCGGAAACATTGCAACGCTCTCCTCAAAAGCCGACGCAATCTATTTCATGAGCATGCTCAATTCCCTGGAACCCTATTACATTTCGGGGGCGCAGACCGCCGCGTCCCTGCCGGTAAAAAAATCGGGCATTGAGGTGATTCCCACATCCTACATTATTGTCGAGCCGGGCAGGGCAGCCGGCTGGGTCGGTCGCGCCAAACTGATTCCGAGGGAGCACTCCTATCTCGCGGCAATTACAGCCCTGGCAGGCCAGTACATGGGTTCGCACGTGGCAATACTTGAGTCAGGCGGAGGCGCGCCAAAGCCCGTGCCCCTGGACATGATAAAGCAGACATCCTCGCTCATAGATATTCCCTTGGTAATAGCCGGCGGGGTAAAAAACAAAGCCCACGCCCACTCGGTTATAAAAGCAGGCGCGGACATAATCCATGTGGGCACTGCAATAGAGCATTCCTCGTCGGACCTCAGCGAGGCGGGGAAAAAGCTGGCGGGATTTTCCCGTGCAGTAAAAAAGGCGGGAAAGGAAAAAAAGTAATGCCACCCTTTCACTTCCCCTTTTTTAATTGCTTTATTGTCTTCTCCAGTCCCTGGAAGGAATTGAATTCCGGCTTCCAGCCGAATTCCAGCAGTTTGCTCACGTTGTAGTTCCTTTCCCTCAGAAGCCTTTCAATGTGCGCCGGCGTTACAAGGGCTTTTTTTCCGGAAACAAAGCCCACAATTATGTATAAGTAAGACAGCAGTATGCCCAGCCAGACAGGAATCCTCTTCACTTTTCCTCCTTTCCCGAGAAGCTCCACCGCCTTGGAATAAAATTCCGCCAGCGTTGCGCCCTCCTCCTCGGCAACGATGAAAAGCTCTCCGGCGGTATGCTCGTTTTCAAGGCAGAAAACTATGGCATTGACCAAATCCTGCACATACACCAGCTGGAACCTGTTCTTTCCCGGGCCTATCAAAGGGAAGCCCTTTCCAACAAGCCCCAGTATTCCCATCCAGTACCTGTTGGGTCCCAGAACCAGCGCGGAGCGCAGAATTGTGGCGTTCAGTTTTCCCTGGAATTGTTCCACGAGTTCCCCCGCCTCGGCTTTGCTTTTCTCGTATCTTGTGACAGGGTTTTTTCCCGTGAGTTCGTTTGCTTTTCCCTGCAGGTTTCCCATCACCCCCACAGTACTCAAATAAATGAACCTTTTCACTTCCGCCTCCGCGCATTTTTGGAGCAGTAATGCTGTGCCCCCCACATTGGTTTCGAACAATGACCCCGAGCTTTCATCAAGTTCTGCGGCGAGGTGCACCACTGCGTCAATTCCGCGGAGTTTCCTTTGCAGTTTTTTTCCGTCGAGCAGCGAGTCGCCCTCCGCTATGTCGAAGCACCTCACCGCGAATTTCTTTTTTCTCAGCGCCTTCACCAGCCTTTTTCCAACGAATCCGCTGGAGCCCGTTACAAGTACCTTCATGTCGATCCCTACCAATTTCTCCCAGCAATCAATTAATTCTTTTTGGCTGACCGCCCAGCACAAGGTCTTTTCCGCGTCTTTCAACCGAAGCGTTTTTCAGCGCAATTCCCCCCCTAAAATCCGCACTGCAGAGAGCCAGCCCCTTTCCGAATTCTTTGGGGGAAACGAAGAACACTGCCCTGTCAGCAAGCCCCTCCCGCAGGAAGGAGGTGTTTATTTTCTGCCCTCCTTCGACCAAAACGCTCATTATTTTTTTTCCGCCCAGCACCCGCAATACCTCCCGCAAATCCAGCATTTCCCCCTTTCCCCTGACCGCAACGAGTTCCGCCTTTCTTCCCAGCGCTTTTTTCCTCGCGCTACGCAGACCGCGCCGGTAAAAAATAATCGTTTTTCCTTTCTGCTGCAAGAGCTTTGCTTTTTTTGGAATGCCGAGTTCCGAGTCAAGCACTATGCGGACAGGATTTCTTCCGCGCGGCATCCTGCACGTCAAGCGCGGATTGTCCTTTTCCACAGTACCAATGCCTGCCATTATTGCTTCGAATTCGTTCCTCAGTTCCTGCACTTTTTTTCGCGATTCCCCGCAGGAAATTTTTTTTCTCCTGTCGCTCCCGAAAGAAATGAAGCCGTCGGCGCTCATGGCAACCTTCAGGAGCACGAATGGCTTTCCTGTCGAAATCCATTTGTTGTACGCCTGGTTCAGTTTTTTGGCTTCACCTGAATTCAGCAGTTCCACTTTTATTCCCGCTTTCACAAGCCTTGCAATTCCTTTCCCCCGTGCTTTGGGGTTAGGGTCAATTGTTCCAATAATAACTTTGCGAATGCCGTTCTTTATTATTTTTTCAGTGCAAGCTCCTGTCCTGCCCCTGAAAGAGCAGGGCTCCAATGTCACGAACATTTCCCCGCCGCGTGCTCTCTTTCCGGCTTTTTCCAGCGCGATTGCCTCAGCGTGCTTTCTCCCGCGCTCTCCGTGAAATCCCGTTGCTATTGCCACGCCTTTCCGCAGAACAATGCATCCCACCAAAGGGCGGTGTTCTGTTTTTCCCTTTCCCTTTTCCGCGATTTCAATTGCCATTGAAATTAATTCTTTCATAGATTACTGAAAGCGGGTTTTCCTTTTAATTGTGTCTTTTGCTTTTTTTCCATGTTTCCCTGCGGAAAGCCAGCGGAATGTTTAATAAGTTTTTTGCCCTCTTTTCTATCAATTTTGTTTCCCCCCTGGGAAGTGGCTGAGTGTTCGGAAGCGAAAAAAAATTGTCCCAGATAGCCGATGGCGAACCCTTCGAATTACTCGTAAAACTAAAAGGCGAATTGCTGAAAAAAGAGAACGAGCTCGCGGAAAAAGGATATGTGGACAGGGAAATTTTAGTGCTCTTGAACAAGCTCGGCAAGGAAATCCAGGTGCGCAGGGAAGGACTCGTTGAAAAAAACGAGCTCAACCCAAGGGTAATGGGTTTGGTCAAGGACATCGAGAGAAAAATAAAGGAAATAGATGCAAAAATGCAAAAGAAACCATTGGGGGAACTCCAGAAAAAAATGAGAGCAAAAAGGGAGGAAAAACCAGCCGAAGAGAAAGAGCCGGTTGCAAAACCAAAACCGCAGATTCCCGCCTTGCCGGAAGCGGCTACTGCCCCCGGAAAATGGCGTGCTCTTCCCAAACAAAGGCCCTTGCCAGCGCAGCCCGGCCAGCCGCCCGAAATGAAGCCGCAACCCACTTTGCCCCGGCAGCCAGCACCAAAGCCCGAAATTGAAGGAAAGCCGGAACTCAAGCCGCCAATACTGGAATACCGTAAAATGCAAGCGCCCCAACTCGAAAAGCCACAGCCAGAGGAAAGAATAAGCCCTGAGGAAGAACTCGCACAGGAGGAATCCCTGAGAAAAGCACTTGAAAGAAGAATGGATGCGCTGAGCAAACTGCAGGAAGAGAAAAAACCTTCCGCTCCCCTTACAGAAGAGCCGGTTCCCATTCCGGAAACGCCGGCAAAACCGGAACCATTCGCCCAGCCCGAACCCATTCCGGCACCCCGCGAACAATATCCCGCTGCAACGCCTCCCACTGCCCCAAGAGAAGCGCCTTCCGCGGAACCCATGCCGTTTGAAACCCTGACCAAGCAAGCCGGAGAAGCAGGAGAGAAAATCCCCGAATTCGAGCGCCCGGAAAAAGAACCGGAATCCTTCTGGCCCAGGGCAGAGGAACAGGAAACAATTCCCCAAGAACAGGGAAAACCAATTGCAGAAGAAACCTTTTGGGAAGAGGAAAAGCCCGCTGTTCCTGTCCCGGAACCCGAGCCAGAACCATTGCCTGAGCAAGTTCCAACCGCGGAACCAGTTCCAAAGCCAGCGCTGGAACCAGAACCCCAACCAGCGCCGGAGACC
>Ga0180432_10000927_pt1 | contig 47267 bp, 61 predicted proteins | sample SS_ome_10_FD_132414 | JGI IMG/M metagenome (GOLD analysis project Ga0180432, IMG submission 132414) | Hypersaline lake sediment archaeal communities from the Salton Sea, California, USA - SS_1_MS_2 metaG | ecosystem: Environmental > Aquatic > Non-marine Saline and Alkaline > Hypersaline >...
CCAGGAGGACTGGTCGGAGATTCCGATGGTGCGGCTGCCGGGGTCGCTGAAGCCGGTCCAGCCCGAGGAGCTGGTGACTGCCGACGATGAAGGCGAGGAGATCCAGAAGCCCGCCGACGAGAAGGAGGAGGAGCGCCAGCGCCGCAGCGATGATGAGCTGGACTTCCCCGGCAGTCTCTACCCGACGCTAGAGCAGCGGGCCGAGTTCATCAGGCGCCAGGATGACCGCCGCGAGGAGGCTGAGCCGCGGTACCGCCGGGCGCTGGATACATACCTTGCCGGCCAGCTGGAGCGGGTGCTGGACAACCTCGATCTGCGCTCCGAGCAGCGCGCCGACGTCGTGCCGGCCGAGGAAATCCTGAAGCCTGAGGTCGAGTTGCTGCACTGGACCGACGAGATCGGTCCTACAGAGCAGTCCATCATCATCGAGTTCGGCCAGGCCGCGCTTGATGACCTGCTGGCGGACGGCACGCTGTTCAGCATCGAGCGGCCGGAGATGAAGCAGTGGCTGGCCGACAACCTGGCGGAGCGCAGCGCCCTGATCAACGAGACGACCGCGGCCGACATCCAGGAGATTCTGGCGGAGAACGTTGGCGCTTCCCACAAGGAGACCGCCAAGCTGCTGCGCGGCTACTACGAGGACAGCATTCCGAGTCGGCGTGCCGAGGCCATCGTGCGCACGGAAGTGGGCCGCGCGGATACCAAGGCCACGCTGGAAGGCTACAGCCAGGCCAGCGAGAAGCTGGGCAAGCGTATCCGTGCCGAGTGGATTACCGCCCGCGATGGCAAGGTGCGGGGCGGCGGCAAGGACCCGTACAGCCACATCGCCATGGACGGCGCGCTGACCAACGACCAGGACGTATTCGAGACCGGCCAGGTCGGCGAGGTTGAAGGGCCGCTGATGGACGGTCCCGCGGGCTGGGTAATCAACTGCCGGTGCGGCGTAGCACCGTGGATCGAGGAGGAGTGAGATGTCACCGGAGCTAGTAGCAGTCAAGGGCGGCGACAAGCACATCCACGTGAGCAAGTTCCAGATCGCCGAGGTGACCGATGCCGGCGAGGGCAGCGAGGGTCGTTTCAGCGGCTACGCGGCGATCTTCGATGAGCTGATCCCTAGTTACAACGAGATCGTCGACAAGGGCGCATTCACACAGACGCTGCGCCACAATCGCGGGCAGGTACCGGTGCTGTGGATGCACGGCTCGTGGATTGACCCGCCGATGCCGATTGGCCTGGGACAGCGGGCCGAGGAGGATGACTACGGCCTGTTCGTCGAGGCCAAGCTGGACCTTCAGAACAACCAGGCAGCCCGCGAGGCATGGGGCTTTATGCGGCTGGCCAATGAGGTCAACCGCAAGATCGGCCTGAGCATCGGTTTCAATCCGATCCAGCTGCTGGTCACTGACGGCGACGAACCGAGTCACGTCAAGGAGCTGCGGCTTTGGGAGTACAGCCCGACACCGCCCGACTGGCAGGCGGCACCGAACGCAGGCATCGATGAGATGCGGAGCAGCTATCGCAGCGAGATGTACCGCGTAGTCGCGGAGCTGCTCAGAGAGATGGGAGTCAACAACTCGGCACTTGAGGCGGCAGCCGCTACTCAAGGCGCCACTACCGAGCTGACTGAGGCGCAGCTGCACTCAGTAGCGGAATCACTGGACGGATTACTCACCAAGTTATGAAGGAGGGCATAGCAATGCCTGAAGTAACACTGGCACAGATTGATGACAAGATCAAGCAGGTCGGTGTCCAGCTGGAGGAGAACCGGCAGACGATCCTCGACGAGGCCGGCAAGCAGGCCCAGGAGCTGGTCAGCACCAGCCACGCGGATGTACGCGCCGATCTCCAGGAGGAGAATGCGCGGCTCCGCGAGGACATCACGAAGCTGATCGAGGAGCGGCAGACCATCGAGATGGCGGAGAAGGCGAATGAGGCCATCCTGGCACGGATGGACGAGTTCACCACCCGGCTCGAGATGGCGATGTCGGGCGACGGCGCGGCGCAGCCGCGGCGATTGAGCCAGACCGAGCAGCTGCACATGCAGGCGTTCATGCACTACAGCCGCACCGGCGTGATGGGCGGAGAGCCCGAGCGCGAGTGGCTGGGGAGCCTGGACGAGATACAGCGGCGCGCCATTACGGAGGGAACCGCCGACGCCGGCGGATTCCTGGTGCCGGATGGCATGCGGCTGGACATCATCAAGAACATCCTGGAGCTTGACCCGATCAGCCAGTTGGCCAGGCGGGTCGAGATCACGGAGGGCAATTCCTATACCGTGCCGCGCATGAGCGACACGGGGCGCGGCGCTGCTGGGCAGAACGTCAGCGAGACGGGCAGCGGTACCGGCAAGAAGCCCAAGTGGGAGATGGTGACGCGCGTGGTGCATCCGGTTGTGGTACCCACGGAGCAGATCAGCCAGGACTTCCTGAGCGACGTTCGCAACGCGGGTGAGATTCTCGCTGACTGGGCAGGAGAGGAGTTGGCATACAAGGTCAACTACAACTACCTGCTCGGTGATGGCGCGGCCAAGGCCGAGGGCATCCTGCAGAATGCCACGGTCGTTGCGGCCACGCTGACCGGTACGGATACTACCGATCACCGGATCACCGGCGAGGACTTCTACTACGCGCTGAGCGGGCTGAAGGAGAAGTACCAGCAGCGGGCCGTGTTCCTGTTCTGCCGGACCACGCTCTCGCATGCGATGACACTGCGCGAGGACCGCACGGCGGACGGCGGCGGAACTGACAGCGGTGGATTCATCCTGCCGTTCAGTCTGCGCGACGGCTATCCGCCCACGATTGCGGGGCTGAAGTACTACCTCAGCCCCAACATGCCGGCGGACGGCACCAAGGGCAACAAGATGCTGCTCTGCGGTGATCTGAAGGCGGGCTACTACTTCGCCCGCAAGGACGGCATCTACTTCATCGCCGACCCGTATAGCCACAAGCCCAACTGGGAGTACCTGTGGCGCATGCGCGATGACGGTGTGGTGGTCAAGCCGGAGGCGCTTCAGATCGTGACAGCGGGCTAGTCGACGCGCGCAGCGCGAGCCTGACAGAGTAACGAGCAAAGGAGAAGAACATGGCATTGCAATGGGATGTTTTCAACAACATCAAGATCGACCTGCTGACCGTGCCGGCTGTCAAGACCGCGACAGTTACCTCGGACGCCGCCGACATGGCTGGCTACGAGGGCGCCCGGTTCGACGTGATCTTCGGCGAGAGCGGCAACAGCCTGTGCGGTGGCGTCAAGTGGGACTGCAAGTTGCAGGAGTCCGACGACGACGTGACGTATGCGGACGTCGACGCCGATGACGTGATCGGCAACACGAGCGATCAGTTCGGCCTTGTCGATGACGCAGCGAGCGACGGCGCGGTGTACAGCCTGGGCTACAAGGGCATCAAGCGGTACGTCAAGGTCGTCGTCACAGCCACCGGCACGCACGGCACCGGGATCATCATCACCATCGCGGTGAACCGGTTCAAGTCGATCAACCCGCCGAGCAACGTAGTCAACGCGTAACCCAAGCTAGCCAGGTCGCGATCAGGGCCGATGCACTTGGCTGGGTGAGGGTGAAGCCTGCGGGGATGGGCCTTCGGGCCTGTCCCCGTGGGCAGGAGTAGCGATGCACAAGTACGTGAACAGCGTGGAGGATATCAGGCTGAAGCACGACAGCCCGCCGGCGGGATCGCCCCTGGCCGGCCGGTCGCTGGCGGTCAGTTGCCACATGGAGCGGTGGCTGGTAGCGGAGCGGCTGCTGCCGCTGTTTGCGAGCTTCGGCCACATTTGGGTTGTCAACGAGCATCGGTACACCGACCGGCGGCTAGCGGATGCGTTCCACGAGCGGGAGATCGACACGTTCATCGTGGGTGAGTACGCGAGCCACTGGAACATGCGCAGCCGGGTTCTGCGGCAGGCGGGCATCCGCGTGTACCACTACGGCCTTGGGATCATCAGCCACTACGACACCAGCCGCTTCGACTGGGGCATGTACGACGACGATACGTGGCTGCGCTGGGCAACCAGCCCGGAGCAGCTGCCGTCCGAGCCCGCGGTCGACACCGGCGAGCAGGTGGAGCGGGTGCTGATCATCGGCCAGGTGCCGGGCGATCAGGCGCTTCAGTACGGCGGCCGCGGCTATACCATGGCGCAGCTGGTGCGGGAAGTCCGGATGGTGCTTCCGCGCGCTGAGCTGTGGTACCGGCCGCATCCGCGTACGCTGGAGCGCGTCGGCATTCCGCATAGCCTGCCGGATAGCTACCTGCTCGATCCCGATGACAAGATCCCGGTGCTTGTACCGGATCGCTTCACCGACGCCGAGACCATGGCGGCGATTCGGGCCCGGTACCCGCGGGCGCAACTGACAGCCGGCGGCTCGCTCGGCGACAGCCTCGCGCAGGTCGACGCCGCGGCGATGGTCAATAGCACGGCCTGCTACGAGTGCGTACAGGCAGGCGTCACGGCCTACATCGCGGGCGTGCCGCTGATTGATCTGCATCAGGGCGGCATGGCACTGCTGGGCAACATCACGCAGGGCCGGCATCTGCCCAGCACCGACTACAGAGACAAGCTGCGGGCGCAGCTGCTCAGCATGCAGTCACAGCCAGGGCAGGTATACGGCGCCCATGAGTTCATCGCCCACGAGCAGGCGATGCAGACGGCGCGGAATTGCCACGGGCTGAAGTGGGCCAGTCGAGATGAGGATGCCAATCTGATGTTGACGCCTGAGCTACAGGGGGTGGTGCTGTAATGGCGCTGGCCAGGCTCGAGCTGCTCAAGTCCAAGAACTATCTGAAGATGACCGATGGCACGCTGGATAGTGAGCTGAAGGCGCTGCTGCTGGAGGCTACCGCCAGGGTCGAGCAGGAGACCGGCCGCGTACTGGAGTCCACTACCCACACCGACGAGCGGCACACCGGGCGCGACACGAACGAGCTGTACCCCCATCAGTGGCCGGTCACTGCGCTGGGGAGCGTGTACATCTGGAATACCACCAGCGAGACATTCGTATCGGAGAGCACTGCGTACTTCGACGTGATCACCCCGCCGGGCGACCGGTCGTACATCTACTACCCCAAGCTGGGCCAGGATGACAACAGCGAGTACACCGAGTACCCGACCACGCCGAACGGCATCAAGATCACGTATACGGCGGGCTACGTGACTACGGCATGGGCTACGGCGGAGATCACGGCGAGCTTCGACGTGCCGGCCGACTTGGAGCGGGCAACAGCGATGCTGGCCATGTTGGCCTGGCTCGAGGGCAAGGGCGCCGGGCAGGCGCGGATGGGCATGAAGCGCACAGTGATCGGCGAGCAGCAGATCATCGTGGACCGCCCGGCGAGCGGCCTTGTCGCGGAAGTAGAGGCCATTCTGAGCTGCTACAGGAGGGCATCGCTGTAATGGCGCGAGGACAGCGAGAGCAGGTGCGGGTCGACAAGCTCAACGTCCGCTTGAGCGACTTGATCAGCGGCGTGGCCAAGAGCCATGCCGCGGTTGTGGCCGGCATGAGCCAGGAGCTGCCGGTGAGGTTCGAGCGTGCGGCCAAGACGAACTACGACAAGGTGCTGGGCCGAATCAGCGGCAATCTGTACCGCAGCATCGAGGGCTTTGCGCGCCGCAAAGGTGGCGACCTATGGGAGATCGGGCTGCGCGACAAGATGGCCTATGCCCGCTTCCTGGAGTACGGCACGAAGCGCATCAAGCCTCGGCGGTTCCTGGGCAACCCCATGCGCAGCATCGCCCGCGGCTGGATACGGCGGGTGATCAAGAGGGTTAGCTTCGATGGCTGATCAGACCAGAGACGCGGCGATCACGGCGCTGGAGACGGCGCTGGGGAGTGTGACCGGCGTTAAGACGGTCAGTTCCGAGCTGATCACCTTTGACGCGATCAGTGAGACCGAGATGCCCTATGTGCTGATCGAGGAGTTGGAGGAGGCTGAGATCAATCGGGATGCCACCAGCAAGCGTGAGATTTCACTGCACGTTGCGGTGCACCTGGTGTACGACGACAAGGAGAGCGGCACCGGCGGCGGTCGCGACATGGCAGACAGCATGGTCAAGGTGGTCGAGGCCGCGGCTGCGAATCTGCTGGGCGGCACCGTGATGAACATCTCGGCGGAGCCGGGCCTGCCGCCGATTCAATGGCCGCCGGCCAATATCAGGAAAGTCCGTTCGCGCCGGCTGCTGCTGGTGATCCAGCAGGACTTTGGATAGGAGGAGCAGATGGAACCTGAAGCGAAAAGACGGCAGACGAGGCTGGACCCGGCCGCGGCTCAGCGTAAGACGCGGGCGCATGGACCGGAGGCAGCCGCGGAGCCGCAGTCCGCCGAGCAGGCTGTCAAACCGGCGGAGCCGGTAGCGGAGCCTGCGGCGGAGCAGCCCAAGCCTCAGCCGCGCCGGAGCCGCCGGCCGAAGATCACCAGGGGTGATGTCGGCACCATCCCCCGCGGCTACACCGAGGACGAAGCGAGAGAGTGGATTCACAGCCACAGCCTTGCGCAGTGGAAGGCCATGGGCCAGCCGAAGCGTAAAGCTGCATTGGAGGAACTGAGACATGGGTAACCTGATCACAGCGCTGGACATCGTTGAGGTCGGCGGTGTCAGGATCGTCGTTGAGAACGCCGACTTCAAGGAGCGAGCCTCGTTTGACGAGCCAAACGCGCAGACGCCGGAGCAGCATCGCGATATTGCTCTGCCAGGCGCGCTGTACAGCGTGGGCAGCTTCACGACTCGCGTCAGCGGCTCCGGTGCGGCCGGTACAGCGCCGTTCGACGGCCCGCTGATCAAAGCCGCGGGCATGACGGAGACCATCAACGCCGGGACATCGGTCGTGTATACGCGCGATCCGACGATGGCTGGCACCAAGGTGGACATCGACTACTGGCGCGGCAATGCCTTGCTGGTAGCGCTGGCTAACTGCGTGGTACGGCCTGAGTGGGTGATCGAGCCGAACAAGGCGATGCGCTGCAACTGGCAGGTGCACGGCACGTACACCGAGCCCAGCAGCGGCAGCTCTACAGGTGTGCTGACGACGGCGGCGGCGCGGGCGCCGGTCTGCAAGGGCCTGGCAATCACCATCGGCGGCATCACGATCAAGCTGAAGCGGCTGGTCATCACCATCCCGAATCAGTGGGAGGAGCCTGACGAGGACGCCTGCGGCTCGCACGGGATTATCAACCCGTCGATCTATGAGCGCGCATTCCACGTTGACGCGACGATCCGCGCCCAGCTGCCGGCGACGTCCAACTGGTGGAACAACCTGACGGGCAAGACCAAGATGGCGCTGTCGGCGGTGCTGGGAAGCGACGCAGGCAACATTCTGACAGTCACGGCTGATCTGTACTTCCGCGAGCAGATCGATCCCAGCCAGGCCGCCGGGCGCCATGAGATCACCCTGCCGCTGGCGGTCAGCTATGCCGCGGGCGACACCGGGCTGACGTTGACGTACACCTAGGCCGCGAGCCTGGGTCAGTAGTGTTGTAGGAGGCTGGCAAGATGCAAGCCAAGGCTTTACCCCCCAAAGTAACCGGCGGTTGGATTACCGCACGATGCGATGTGCCTGAGCATCTGCTGGAGCAGGCCAAGCAGAGCTTCAGCGGATTCTACGGAACCTTCTGCGCGGCCCTGGAGAGCCTGCCGGAAGTCGATGCAGCGCTGCGGGAGGCCGCGGCCGATCTGAAGCTCGACATCGAGCACGGCCCGGAGGAGTTCTACCATACGCTCCGCTACGACCCGATCGTGGACTTCGAGCGGAAGCGCAACTGGCACACGGCGCTGATCAATCTGCTGTCGCTGCTGGAGCTCGAGCAGCTTGAGTCGCTGGGCCGCGTGTTCGACTGGGAGCCGAGCGTTCGGTTCAAGATTCGGGAGCTGCACGACCGGCATGCGGAGTACGCGGCGGGTCTGAATATCAGCGGCGACACCGTGAACGTTCGGACGGCGGCGCGTAGCTGGGCGCGCGTGGCATTGACTCACATTGAGGGCCTGACTGATCCGGAGACCGGCAAGGACTATGAACTGAGCTTCCAGAAGGTCACCATCGACGGCAAGAAGGTGCGGGTCGTTACCACTGCCTGCGCCGACCGGCTGCCGCAGCTGCTGCTGCTGGAGGTCATGCAGGCGTGCCGCGATGCAACCGGCCTGAGCGAGGAGGAGGTGGAGGACGTGGTTTTTCCCTCAGGCTCAGCCTCAGCCTCCAGTGTCCCAGGGAGTGCTCAGGCCAAGGACAAGATGAGCGAGACTGTCCCCACCACTGCCTCCAGGGACTCCTCAAGATCGGAGAGCGACGCGTAGGAGACGCCATTGAGGACATCATTGCCACAGGCTGCCCGTTCCGCGACGTCAGCGAGTTCGCCGTGCGCGTGCAGCGGCTTTACGGCTACTACAGCACGGGTCATCTGCTGCGAGCGGGCGGTCTTGTTGATCAGCCCCTGTGGTATCTGGCCGCGATGCGGCTGGCGGATTCAGTAGTGAAGGAGCATCAGCGCGAGGAGCAGGAGGCCGCGCGCCGTGACATGGAGAGCAAGCTTAGACGGTAATGGGTAGCGATACCGAACAGAAGATTCTGGAGGTCGTGCTGGAGCTGAACGACAAGTTCAGCGGCGGTCTGGCCAATACCAACAGGCAGATCGGCGGCCTCGCCGGCAACCTCCAGAAGACCGGCCGGGCGATGAAGGCCGTGGGTACCAGCATGAGCCGGTACGTGACGGTGCCGATCCTGGCTGCCGGCGGAGCGATTATCAAGCTGGGCCTGGACTTTGACAAGTCGATGCGCCGCGTCAAGGCGCTCAGCGGTGCCACCGGCGAGCAGTTTGAACAGCTGAGGCAGCAGGCAAAGGACCTCGGCGCGACGACGGTATTCACGGCCAATCAGGCCGCGGAAGCGCAGGGCTTCCTGGCGATGGCCGGCTTCAAGACGAACGAAATCCTGGGCGCCATGCCCGGCACGCTTGCCATGGCTGCCGCGGGACAGGTCGATCTGGCACGCGCAGCCGACATCGCGAGCAATATCCTCACCGGCTTCAATTTGGAAGTAAAGGACATGGGCCGCGTGTCGGATGTGCTGACCAACACCTTCACTAGTGCGAATGTCGATCTGGAGATGCTCGGCGAAACAATGAAGTACATAGCACCTGTTGCTGCGGGTGCCGGTATGCAGTTCGAGGAAATTGCGGCCGCAGTAGGTCTGATGGGTAACGCCGGTATTCAGGCTAGCCAGGCCGGTACTTCATTGCGCATGGGCATCCTGTCGCTCATTGATCCGGGAGATAAAGCAGCGGCCATCATGAAGGAGCTGAAGCTCCAGGTAATGGATTCCGAAGGCGCCATGCTGCCTCTGGTCGACATCATTCGCCAACTGGAAATCGGCTTGGGGGAAATGGGCGAGGCTCAGCAGATGGCCACTCTGAAGACCTTGGTTGGTCAACGCGCCGCGTCGGGGTTTGCCGGCTTGATCTCACAGGGCAGCGAGGCGCTGAACGAGTTGACACAGTCCAACTTAAACGCCGCGGGCAAAGCGCAAGAGATCGCCGAGGAGATGATGACGCCGTGGGAGCGGTTCAAGTCCGCGGTGCAGGGCGCGGGGCTGGCGATCTCCGAGTCCGGCCTGCTGGACGATTTCACCAGGATCATCACGAAGCTCACCGACTATCTCCGGAAGATAGCGCAGGCCAGCCCCGCAACCCTGCGGTTTGCCACTGGGCTCGCAACAGTAGCGGCCATCGCGGGGCCGGCGCTGATGGTCATCGGGCAGATGAGCATCGGAATCGCGGCACTGTCACGCGGCATGGTTGGCTTTACCGCGGGCATCAACGCGTTTCTGGCCGGTCCTGGTTGGGGCTTCAATGTCTGGCTGGCGAAGGCGACGGGGACTGCGGCCGGTGGCGCGGGAGCGCTCGGCCTACTCGCCGCTCTTACAGCGCTGGCGGCAACTGTCTGGACCATCAACATCAAGTATGCGATCGAGAACTGGGACCCATCGGCAAGAGCCGCTGAGGACTTCCAGCGAATGCTGCGAGAGCGGGTGGGACCGGAAGGCGAGACGGCCTGGGATATGGCTACCGACTTCCAGAAGGGCGAGGCTGCATTGGAGTACGCGATGCAGGACGCGGCTCCCCGGCTCAAGACGAACTTTGCATCGCTCTGGGAGGGGCTGAAACTCGTCTATGACCAGAGCTGGTTCCATACCACTGCCGACAAGGATATCCAGGCTGCGCTCGATGCGATTGCCCAGCTGTTCAGCAGTGGCACGGGACCTATCGCTGCTGAGTGGGACGCGTTCTGGCAGGGCTGTAAAGAGATCTACGACACGAGCTGGTTCCATACCGTCGCCGATGTCTGGATTCAGGAGAAGCTGGATGCCATTGCGGCGTTCTTCACCAATGCCAAGACGACCATTCCGCAGTTGTGGAATGACATGTGGACTGCTCTGAGGGATACAGCCACAAGCTGGGGCCAGCAGATTGTCGACAAGGTGACGTGGTTCAAGGAGAAGGTACAAGGCGTCTTTACGTGGCTGAAGGATGTGGTAGTCGGTCACTCGATCTGGCCGGACATGTGGGGCAAGATGCTCAATGTCACGGTTGCCTATGCAGCTGACATCGAGTCTGAAGTATCCACGATGAGCGGCAACATCCTGGACGAGATTCGTACGCTGGAGGACACGTCGGTCGCCAGCTTCGAGCATATGGGCTGGGCGATGGCGGATGCATTCCAGCGGGCCGGCCAGCAGGTGGCGGCAACGCTGGCCGGAATCGCACAGCAGGTCGCGGGAGTGGCGACCACGCTGCGCCAGCAGCTGAGCGATGCGATTGCGGGCGCGGTTGAAGCCGCCAATCAGGCGATGATCGCGGGCGGTACCGGCTGGGAGACCGCGGCCGCGGGGCTCGATACCGAGGAGGGTATCCTGCGCGGCGACAACGGCGAAATCCTGATGCAGGGCGGGCAGTACACGATGGCCGGTCTCGAGGCGTTGAAGGCTGCGGGCGTCGACATCAGCGAGATGCTGTCGATGATCAACACCTACGAGCCGCAGTATCAGAATCCGCTGGCTACGTACAGCCGGTCAGGTCTGGAGAACCTTGGTCTGCTGGGCGGTTGCGGGCCCGGCGGTTGAGGCGTGCCGTCCCCTCAGGATGAGGGGCTATTCGGTACGGATCAGCAGGGACAGCAGCAGGTTGCCCAGGACACGGCGCGCGGAATGCGGCAGCAGGGCTCGATGCTGGGCGGCATCCTGACGGAGAGCCTGGGGCGCAGCATCGGCGAGGCGTTCCGCACCCACGACTGGTCAGGCGTCGCCGACGAGCTGGCTAACACGATGAGCCAGCTGTTCAGCCAGGTGTTCAGCGGGATGGGGCCGTTCGGCGGCTTCGTCGGCGGGATATTCGGCGGCTTGTTCGGTGGCGTGCTCGGCGGCCTGTTCGGTGGCGGCGGTAGCAGCAGCCGGCGCGGCGAGTCCATGAGCAACCCGATGTACACCTATGATGTGCGGGCCGAGTCGCTGCTGACCGAGCTGCTCAATGCCACCAAGCTCCAGCGCCTACAGATGGCCGCGGCGGGCGGCGCTGACGCCGGTGACCTGCAAAGCGACATCTACCTGATGGGCGGTGACGATCTTGGCTAGCGATGCTGTGAGCAGGACAGTCAGGATCACGCAGACGGACGGTGCACCCGACTACTGCCGCCGCGACAACGGCGTCGGCTTCGATGACTACGACAGTGACATCGGCGACCTGAGCGGTGCTGGCAACCCGCTATGGGGCGGCGCGGCACACGTCATGTACTTCGGCGCCGACGCCAAGTTCATGTCCATGGGCCTGCGGCTGGTCAGCGCGCCGAGCATCGGCGCGATCACCTGGGAGTATAGCGACGGCGCTGCGGGCTGGGTTGCCTTCAACGGCAGCAACCCGTTCCACGATTCGACCAGCGACTTCACCGTCGACGGCTTCATGGCGTGGCAGGACCCGCCGGGCGCATCGGCCTGGGGTAAGAACACCGTTGACGGCACAGAAGCATACTGGATCAGGGCCAGCATCGGCGGCCATACCGGCACCGGCAACTTCCTCAACTTCCTGCGCAACCAGACGCTCCAGGGACCGCTGCGGCTGGCGGCACAGATCCCGGCGGGCAATGTGTTCCGCGACATCAGCGACGATTTGCAGAGCGCTGATGTTGCCTATACCGGGCCCACCACGCTGACTATCAGCTGCAAGCTCAAGGCGACGATTCACCCGACCACGCTCAAGGGCGGCCCGAACCTCGCGCTGCTGCATTACTGGTGGCAGAACCGCGCCGCGCTGTTCATCGAGGACCTGGCGCAGTCTACGGCGCCGCCTGATCTCGACTGCGAGAGCTACTGGAAAGACTACACCGGCAGGCTCAGCAAGGGCGCCGGTGATCACATCGCGCCGTTCAAGATGAGTAGCAGCGGCTATGAGCTGCACTTCATGATCTCAGCTGTAACGGCGGTGCTGGAATGAGCATCACCATCACATTCACCAACCCTGAGGAGAACTACAACGGTGGCGGCGGCTGCTCGGCAGCGGTGCCGGTGGCCACTCTGGAGCCGGTCTACGAGCTGGGAGTGGTCAGCAGCTGTACTCTGACGATCGCGCACGACGTCAGCAGCAAATACGGGCTGGAGACGGACGATGCGAATAACCCGTGCCAGGTCAACAGCACGGCGCTGGTAGCTGTCGACGGGAGCACCGTGCTCCGCGGCCGCGTGGCCGACAAGCCGAAGCACGTGCGAGTCGTCAACGATCAGCGGAACACCGTCACGTACCTCTCCGTGAAGCTGGAGGGCAACGAAGCCGCGCTACTCGATGCGGTCTGCCCCGATGCCAGCGGCAACGAGAGCTGGACCATGGCGACGGACACCTATCAGGTGGGCGCCGCCGGCGCCATGCCGCTTAAGGCCAGCAGCAGCTACGGCACCTTCGCCAGCGATACGCTGTGGCCTGATCCCGCCGACGCCGAGGGTGCGAAGTGCTACATCAGCGACGCCAAGAGCCCGTCAGATACGATCAACGCGCAGATTCTGATCGGCGCGGCCTGCCCGTTCTACATCGAGTTCACGGCGACCGACCAGGGCTTCCCGCCGCAGTTCTGGCTGAAGATCAACGCCGAGTGGTTCTACTGCGAGGGCTACGACGCGACGGGCGGCGGCGGGCGGTACCGCACGCAGGCCATTGCCCGCGCGGAGCTGGGTACCGCTGCGGCCGGTCACGCCGCCAACGACACCGCCTACGCGAAGGTCGCTAAGAAGATCGGCCCGCAGACACCGGTGCTCTACCGCGATGATGGCGGCGGTGCCGTCAAGATGCGGTACGACAAGGACTACAAGGTTCTCACGGGATACGGCTGCTTCGTGCTGGTGGGCCTTGATGCCGGCGCGGATACCTTCACCGGCACATACAGCGTGTACGACGAGGATAAGTCCCTGGACGCGGGTAGCAACGTGGTCTATCTGGAGGATGTGGTCCAGGTGCTTGTCACCGGCCCGGCTGCCTACGGCGGCGCGGGCTTCGCGGCGGGCGACTGCGACTTCGACGCGCTGGAGATCGGCATCACGCGGATCGACTACGACCCGGAGAAGTGGCCGCAGACGCCGTGGAACGCAATCCAGCATCTGATCCGGCTGCTCAAGCTTGAGGATGAGATCGGCTTCTGGTTCAAGCACTCGACGGGCAAGTTCCGGCTGGCGCAGATCGGCAATGCCGGTGCACCTGATCTGACCATCACCGGCGGTATCCAGCAGGTGCAGGCGGACATGAGCCTGCGCGATGTGTACTCAGCTGTTCGGGTCGCCTACACGTACGACCAGGACCCGAACCTGATCAAGCAGGAGCATAGCTACCACTGCGAGCCGGCGGCGGCAGGGGCGCAACCGGACCGCTGGCTCAAGGTCACCGCTGGCGGTGAGGACTGGCATACGGATGAGTATGTGGAGTACGCAACCGGTGATCCCGCAGATACGGACTTCGGCGTGGACATGCTCACGGATGGCAAGAACGAGACCAAGCTGATGGCCGACTACGAGCACGACCCAGGCGGGGAGTTCGACTTCTGCCACTTCTGGTTCGGCGACGGGGCGCCGACGATTCGCCTGGACTACCTCGATCTGTGGGTCAATGCGTACCGCGCGATTACCAGCGACCGCAGCACCCGCAACGACGAGGGTGAGTTCGTGGTCCGCGTCGACGGCTGTGCTGACTACGATACCGCCACGCATGCACCGACAAGCGGCGTCTGGTACGAGCTGGGCGGCGCGATCATGGGCGTGCCGTCGCGCGATGGGACGGCGGTCGAGCTGGAGATGAGCAGCTTCATCGTTCGCCAGGTCAACGCGATCCGGATTGTGTTCGAGTACATGGCCGGACCGGTCGACGGCGGCGACCAGTACTGGGCCTGCGTGCACCAGCTGATCGTGCAGGGCAACGTGACGAAGTATGCGCTGGTGCAGACGACGGATAACGCCGCGCTCAAGACAGAGCCGGAGTACATCTACAACGTTGGCGCCCATACGAAACTGCGCGGGGGGATCAACTCCAGCGGCAGCGCCGGCTGCCCGCGGGTGAAGTCCATCAAGAACATCGGCCCGGCCAGCGACGCGGCGGCACTGACCATCGGACGCGCCTACCTGCGCAACGCGCTGAAGCTGTACAGCATGCGGCAGTATCGCGGCTCCGGAGCGCTGAGCGCGTGGCCTGAGCTGGGCGACACGATTGCGATTGACGAGGACAGCAGCGGCGCCGCGGACTACACCGGCGTCTGCCGGATGTTCAAGCCGACGATCCGGCCCGGCAAGCGCACCTACCAGCTGCGGGTGCTCGACTACGACGCGAGTGACATCGAATGACCCAGGACAGCAAGATCAAGCGGGTGAAGCGGCCGGCGGCCGAGATACTGGCGCTGCTCAAGCAGGGCCAGGACTACGAGGCTACCGAGCTGGCGGACGTGAGCGCCGGTACTGTGGTCTACGCTGACAATGAGCCGGGCGGCGGCGGCGGCGCGGAGATGAGCCAGATTAAGCAGAGCTGCGCCGACAACGCGACGACCGACATCATCCTGGGCAGCTCCAGCCTGATTATCGCGGCGCTGCTGATCTACCGCGGCCACACGGACAACGCCGGTACGGAGTACTTCGAAAGCGGCTTCTGTGTGGTGTGGCATGACGGCACCAACGGCGAGGTGGTCGGGCCGTACCGCAACTACACGGACGCCGGCTACTGCCTGGACGATGACGCGCCGATCGCGGCCGATCTCAACGGCGGCAACCTGCGGATCAACGTGACTACTAAGAATCGGGGCGCGGCCTGCGACTTCCGCGCGACTTTCATCATCGTGGAGGCTCAAGCATGAGACTGCTAACCCTTATGATCGCGCTCACGGCGCTGTGGCTGAGCTGCGCTTGGGCTGGCGAGAATCGTATCCAGGGCGATCCGGTGGTCATCGGTCAGGGCAACATCGAGCTGGGCGACAGCGACACCGCTGGCACCTGTAAGTGGTTCGACGTTGACGGCGCGTGGTTCAAGATCACCGCCGCCGACATGGCCGCTAACTTCACCTATGTCTGGCCAGTAGACGACGGCGACGCCGACGAGGTGCTCCAGACGGACGGCGCCGGCATTCTGACGTGGGCCGATGTATCCGCCGCGCTGGAGGACGGAACGGCTGACGGCCAGATGCTCTTCTGGGATACGGACACATGGAAGCACACGGAAGTGGGCGAGCTGGTCTGGGATGACACTAACAAGTGGATGGGCATTGGGCAGGACACGCCGCTCAGCCCGCTGCACGTCCGCGATGCGGCGAGCAACGATCTGGCGATGCTGGAGTATGACAACAACGGCGCCAGCGGCCCGAAGCTGGAGTTCTACCTGAACTCCGACACGCCAGCCGACAACGATGTGGTCGGCGTGCTGGAATTCAGCGGCGAGGACTCCAACAGCGACATCGAGGACTATGTGCGCATCACCGCCTACGCCGAGGACGTGACGCACGATGCGGAGGACGGCGGGCTGGCCATCGAGGTGCAGGTGGGCAGCACGCTGCAGAACGTCTGGGACTGCTGGCCGGACGAGGTGCTGATTAACGGCGACGGCGTGGACATCGACTTCACCGTCGAGGGCGAGAACGATACCAACCTGCTGTGTACGGACGCCGCGAACGACCGTATCGGCGTCAGCGACTCAACGCCGGACGCGCTGGTGGACATCGACGGCAACGACACGACGGCGGACCCGACGCTGCTGGTCGAGCGCGACCTAGCCAGCGGCAGCACGGACAGCCCGGTAGTAACGATCCACCAAGACAACGCGGGGGATGACCAAGACGCGCTCAGCGTACAGCAGGACTGCGACGCCGACGCCGTTGTTGCCGTTGCGCAAGCGGGGGAAGCGTTCTCGGGGCTCAGCACGGATGGCTACGCCGTGCTTGGTTGGAGCATCAATGACGATGGAATAGTTGGCTCGTCAACGAGCGCGGCAAACGACGACTACTCCATTAAGGCACTGGAACACACCTACCTCGCCAACTACGCCGACTACTACACGGCGCACGCCCTCGCCCCCATGACGGCCCCACCAGCCGATACGCTGCGCACCTACGCGGACACGACCCTGACCAGCCGCCTCTACGCGAAAGACTCCAGTAGTAACGAGATTGACCTGAGCATTCAGTCTGACCACGTATTCCAAGGCCAGTGGCTCGCGGACACTGAGGATGAGACGTGGGAGGACGCCGCGCAAGACCTCATCGCCTGCGAAGCGACGGCCAGCCGCAAGTATGACTTCGACTTTGTGAACATGCAGCAGGACGCGAGCTATGGGCAGTGGGTGTGGGACGCGGTGCGGGCGCAGATGGCGCTGAACTGGGCGCAGTGCCAGTTTGCCACCGGCGGGCAGATCGACTACAACGGCTGCACGGACCTCACGCTGCGGGCGCTGGTCTGGGTCAACTGCGCGACGGCCGAGGGCGCGGCACCCGGCGGCACGTACTGGGACTCGATCAAGTTCTACGTCACGGAATCCAACGGCGAGGACAACGACACGGTGAGCGCCGACCTGCAAGGCCAGACGAGCAACGGCGCTTGGACCATCATCGAGGCGGACGTGGATGTAAGCGCGTGGAGCATCGGTGCGGAGGAGGCGCTGCGCGTCGGGCTGGTGTTCGTTGGCGAGGACGTGGCGGACCCCGGCATGGACCCGCAGACAACGTGGACCTACGAAGTGCGCATCGAGTGGATCAAGGTCACGCAGTGGGTGGAGTGAGCAGGAGGGCTAAGCGATGACGGCAGCAGGCAGTAGTCACGAGCACCCGGAGCTGGAGCGTCGGATCGGCGAGCTGCGCGAGGATCAGCAGCGCGACCGCGACAACCTGTTCAAGATCGCGAACGACACACGGGAGCGAGTGGCGAGTGTCGAGACCAAGGTCGATCTGATGCATGGCGATCTCAAGTCCCTCGCTAGTGACGTGCGCAATGGCAAGACCCGCCGCGGCGACAGCTGGCAGCGGGCGACTTGGACGGTGATCGTGCTGGCGATCACGATCCTGCTGGCGGTCATCGGCTGGACGGTGGCGATCGCCAAATGAAGTGTGCAAATAGTGTGACGGATTCTGTGACTGAATCCGTGAAGGAGCAATCGTATGCGAGTGTTTGTTGTAGCGATCATGGCCCTGCTGGTGGGAGTGCTGGCGGGCTGTGACAAGAACGACCGCGGCAAGCTGGAGCAGCTGGCGGCAGCGCTAGCGCCCACACTGATCGGCGAGGCCGAGGACTTCCTTAACAGCGGCCAGTGCCGCGACGCGCTCGGAACCGAGGGCCACGACCTGGCACTACTGGCAGCCAACTATCTCACGCCGCGGCTGCTCAACAAGGCATCGGAGCTGGCGGCCGGCGAAACGCCGATCAGCCTGGGCCACGACTGGATCAGCCGCGAGTACCCTACCGTCGGCGCGATGATCTACCGCGTCAACGACTACGGGATCGCAGAGGGTCTATGGCCGCGGCTGGAGGTCTGGCTGCGCGACAAGGGCTACCTGGGCGAAACGACGTTATATCAGGCTGTCACCGGGGAGTACATCAGCTTCCGCGTCGAGTTCAGCGACGATGACCTGGAGGAGCTGGCCGAGCTGGCACCGCGCGCGATCATCGAGGAGTACTATGCCGTCAAGTACGCGGCCAAGGCCGCTGAGCCGCCAGTGGATACCAGCGAGGGCATCGAAGTAGGGGGTGAGTAGCCATGGCGACCGCTGCTGACATCCGCGAGGGTGACGTGCTGGCCTTTGGCGGCAATCCGTGCAACATCGGCCACCTGATCATCATGCTGCTTCAGCAGGCGAACGGTGGTGACAATGACGGCGCGTGGCGGGCAGTACACGTCGGCATCGTCGTTACGTGGATGGGACGGTTGTTCCTCGCGGAGTTTCTGCTGCTTCGCATCTTGCCCTGGCCGCGGGGCGGGATGCGGCTGACGCCGCTTGAGCGGCGGTTGGCCGAGTACCCGCATGGGATCGTGCATCTGCCACTGGACGGCGACGCGCGGGCCCGGCTGGACAGTGACCGCCTGACCGAGATCACCGTCAAATCACAGTCCTTCTACTACAACATCTGGGGCCTCGTATTCGCGGTTCTCCGCTGCTTCATCGGCTGGCGGCGCCCCGGCAGCTACTTTTGCTCCGAGTGGGTACGCGCCGCGCTCAGCTACGCCCTGGCCTGGAACGGCAGCCGGAAGCTGCTGGTCCGCCGCGGCGGCAGGCTGATGTTCATCGAGGCGCGCGTGGAGCCCCAGCGATACAGCCCGTGGGATATCTGCCGGGCTCCAGTATTCGGTGATGCGGAGGTAGTCAGCGCGTAGTGGATCACAGAGCGATAGTCGAGCGGCTTTGCCGCGAGCGGCGCGATCTCGTTAGCCAGGGCTACGACAATGCGCTCGGCTATCTCTCTGGGCTGCTGCCCGAGCTGGAGATTCACGGCTATCCCAGCGGCACCGAGGTCTGGAACTGGATCATCCCCGATCGCTGGGAAGTGGACGCGGCCTGGGTGGCGGCGCCGGACGGCCGCCGGATCATCGACATTGACCAGCACGGCCTGCACGTCGCGTCGTACTCTCAGCCGATCCGCCGGCGTGTGAGCCACGGCGAGCTGATGGCGCATCTGATCACGCGGCCCGATGCAGCGGATGCTGTCCCCTTCGGCTACAGGTACTACCGCGACGACTGGGCCTTCTGCCTTCAGCACAACCGCCTGCCGGAGCTGTGCCACGAGTACTACGACGTGCTGATCGACTCGCGCTTCGAGCCCGGCCGGCTCAAGGTCGGCGAGGTCTACCTGCCCGGCGCGGAGCGCGACGAGATAGTGCTGATCGGCCATCTGTGCCACCCGTTCCAGGCAAATGACAATGCCAGCGGGATCGCCGTCCTGATGGGGCTGGCCGACAAGCTGCGGAACGCGGTGCACCAGTACAGCTACCGGATCATCCTCTGCCCCGAGACCATCGGCAGCATTGCCTACCTGGCCCACAATGAGCACCTGCTGCATCGGATGCGGTACGGCATCGCGCTGGACATGCTGGGCAATTCGAACCGGCTGATCGCGCAGCTGACGCCGGGTGGCAATACGCAGCTGGACAGGGCCGCGGAACTGGTGATCGGCGAGTGCGCGCCGTATCGGATGGTCATCGGCAACGACGAGCGGGTGCTTAATAGCGTCGGCGTGCGAGTACCGACGATCAGCATTTCGCGGGCTGCGCGCTGGGGAGAGACGAGCGAGCTGCCCTTCAGGGGCTACCACAGCAGCATGGACACGCCGGATGCGCTGGACTACGACCTGCTCGCCGAAGCGCAGGACGCCGTGGAGTGGATTCTGACGCTGCTCGACGTCAACTTCAGTCCGCAGTCGCGCTGCCGCGGGCCGATCATGCTGAGCAGGCACGACCTGTGGATCGACCCAGGCGACGACCACGAGCGCGGGATACAGATGCAGATGGTGCTGGACCTGCTCGACGGCAAGCACACGGTAATCGACATCGCCCATCAGGTGGGCATCGACCCGGCGGAGCTGCTGGCGTGGCTCTACCGCATGCGAGAGAAGGAGTTGATCGGCTAGGAGGCGCGGATGAAGAAGCTGAAAGATGTACATGACGTCGTTTTTATGGAGCAGCGCGACGATGCAGGCAACCTGGTTGAATTGCGGATCAGGGCGGTCAACAGCCGCGAGGGCAGCATTGATCTAGCGCTGCTATCCGTGCGTCCAGTCCTTGGAGGCGACGGCCAACCCGCTCTGCAGTTGGACCAGCTGAAACTGCATGATACGGATGTACTTGATCTGCGCGCCGCGCTGAATCGGCCAGTTCTGCTGAACGTCCGCCGTGATGAAATCGACGCGGAGTGGCGTCAGCACGAGGAGCTGCTGGCGAAGATGAGGGAAGCGGAGCGGCAATCAGGGGAGGCGGATACCAGTGGCCGCTGACTACCAGAGCCTCTATAACGAGCAGTACTTCGCGGCCTACGTTGATGATCCGGCGCGCGACGAGATGCAGCGGCAGGAGTTCCACCAGCGGCTTGAGAAGTGGCTTAACGCGTACTGGCAGCCTGCGGTGGATCGGGCGTTGAAGGCCGAGAATGGCAGTGCGGTGATTGGGCATGTGCTCGATATCGGTTGCGGCCTGGGCCGATTCCTGGATTGGTACTTCGTGGACGTCAGCCGCTACATCAATGTGGATGATGTAGGTATCGGCGCGATTACTGACTTCGTAGGTTGGCACAAGTACGGCATCGAGATCAGCGAGCATGCGCGGGCCATCGCCAACAAGAAGGGCATCCGGTTTCACTGGCTGGAGGGCAAGCCCGAGCAATTCGACCTGATCATCCTGCGCGGCAGCCTGCAACACCTCGACCGCCCGCTGGATACGCTGCACAACTGCTACGAGTGGCTGAAGCCCGGCGGGCTGATTGCGCTGCTGGCTACCCCGAACGCGGGCAGCGTGGTCTACCGGCTCTGGGGTAGCATGCCGATGCTGGACCCGGCGCGGAACTTCGTGGTCTTGAGCGACGCGCAGCTGACGAACTGCCTGAAGCACATCGGCTTTGACGTGCTGGAGGTCCACTATCCGTACAGGGGGACGCCGTATGCGAGGCCGCTGCGCGACGCCTGGCGGTTTGCGCTGCGGCTGCTGGGTATCCGGCGGCTGCCGTTCGCGTGGCCGCGCAACATGATGGAAGTATACGCCCGCAAGCCGGGCGGGGAGCAGTGATGCACGAACGTGTCTATTGGTTCATATCTGGTGCCATCCTTGGCGCATTTCTCAGCGGGGTCTATGTGACATGGAGATTGACAGGGGGGCTCTGGTGATGGATGGGCGCATGTTCGAAGGCGTATTCGTAATGGCGGCGGCCGCGTTGATCGCGATTCCACTTGCCATCTGGAAACTAATCGACATCATCATCTGGCTTTGCCAGCATGTGAGTTTTGGCTTTCAATAATCATCTAAGTATGGAGGTTTCTTATGACCGGTAATATGGTCGGCGAAACACCTTGTTGCACCATCGGTGGACCGGACCTTAGCGGGCCCGGTACCGGTGTCATGGTCTCTGGCTCGGTGATCCGTACCCGATATGTGGGCGAAGGAGAGCCGTCGCCTGGGACCGTACAGACGGTGCAGTACAGCATTGCGCTACTGCAAACGACCAGCATCATTCAGCTCAACCTCCCAGAGCGTGACTGGAATGCTGGTGACATCGTCAATCTGACGATTGAGAAGCACCAGGAGTAGATCGTAGGACGGGGTCGGCGGTGGCCGGCCCCGATACCGTCATATGAGCCGTGACATCTTCGAGCATCTGGGGGAGCTGGGCGTCACCAACCCCAGCTTCATCGTGGCCAGCGGGCCCTGCGGCCGGCCGCACTACGATCAGATCCCGGCTGGCTACTTCATCGCGGCGATCAACAGCGCCATCCTGCTGCCGCTGAAGTTCAGCCTGTGGATATGTACCACGCCCGCCGCGCACGTGCTGGACCTGCCCTGGTGGCCGGTCGGACTGGACAGCGGGGTACCGAGTCTGATGCGCCGCAACCCGGCCAGCGTGCCGCCCTACGGCGAAGTCCCGATGCGCAATGAGCGGGCCACGTACACGATGCGCGGCCACTCGATCAAGCGCCACGCCCTGCCGGATGGCGCAGATACGCTCGATGAAGGAGCCAGCAGCGGGGGTGTAGGAATTGCGCTGCTGCACCACGCGCTGCTGGAGCAGTTCCCGGACGGCCCGCGCGAGATCATCACCTGCGGCTTCGAGCTGATGGGCCGCGCGCACTTCGACGGGTCGGTCACGTGGCATGGCGAGGGCGACGGCTGGGCTACTCGCCGCGAGCACGCCAATAAGCTGATCCGCCGCGCCGCCGAGCTGGGTACGCGGGTGCGGTCGCTGTCGCCGGTACATCCCGAGCTCGAGCTGGAGCGCGTACCGGAAGCCGAGATCGCCGGCTGGCAGGAGGCCGCGTGCAGCTGATCAGTACATGCACCGATCGCGACAGCCCGCTGATCGACCGGCGGCTGGCCGTATCGCGGTTCCTGGGTAAGCAGATCAGCCGCGGCCGCTGGCCCGAGCTGTTCCCATTCTTCGCCGAGGTCCACGAGCTTGACGAGCGCGGCAAGAATGACGATCAGCTGCTGGCCGAGTGCCAGGACGCGGGAATCGATACGTTCATGGCGCATGAGTACATGGCCCACAGCGATGCGCGCCGGCGCCGGTTCCGGCAGGCCGGCCTCAGGTACTGGCACATCGGGCTCGGCGTGGCTGCGCACTACCGGACCGCGCGGATCGACTGGGCGATGTACGAATCGGACACCTGGCTCAGGCACGCCACCAGCCCGGACAGGCTGCCGGCAGCCAGCGCGATCCCGGCGGACAGCCCGATCAAGCGGGTACTCGTGATCGGGCAGGTCCACGGGGATCAGGCCCAGCAGTATGGTGGGCTGGGCTTTAACAGCTGCCTGCTGATGAGCGAAGTCCGCGATCTGTTGCCGGACGCCGAGATCAGGTACCGCCCGCACCCGGAGTCCCTGCGGGCCGTCCCCGAGCACAAGATCACCGTCGACACGACGTGGTACCCCGACCCGTACCTTGCCTGGCCCGACGAGGATGTACTGATCTCGCAGAACCGCACGCTCGCTGACGATATCGAGTGGGCGGACGCCTGCGCGACGATCAACAGCACTGCCGCGTATGAGTCGCTGCTGGCCGGCGTGCCGGTCTACCACGCCGGGATACCGCTACTGCACGAGCATCCGGGCGGCTGCTTCAGGCTCGGCCAGCTGGCGGACGGCAAGCGGTACGTGAGCCGCGACTACCAAGACCGGCTGCGCGGCCGTCTCAACGAAATGCAGGGGCAGGTTTACGGCCTAGGCCCGGAGCTGTTCCTGAAGCATGAGCTGTACATGCTGGGCGACTGGACCGGCGAGGCCGTAGCCCCGCGGCCCAAAGTCCGCGGGCGGTGCCTGGGCGACCTGGACAGCTTCCGGCAGGCGTTCGATCCCGGCAGCCACGTGCTGATCTGCGGTACCGGCCCGTCGCTACACCGCGCCAGGGACATCAACCTGAAGGGCTACACCGTGATCGCCGTCAACAGCGCCTGCAATCTGGTCGATCCGGACCTGCTGATGCTGATGAACGTCAACTGCTGGCGGTACCCGCTGATCTGGGAGCACCTGCGCGGGCGCATGCACCTGCTGAGCGACCTGCTGGCGGCGAACGCCGGGCGCTATCCCTACGACTACCACACCTTCAAGCACCTGCCGCCGGTCGATGATCCGGTATTCGAGCCGTGGCTGCTCAGCAGCAGCGCGGGGGTCGCGTTCCGCGCGATTCAGCTGGCCGCGAGCTACCCGCAGGTCAAAGCGATCCACATGGTTGGCCTGGATAGCTACAACTGGCAGGTGCACTGGCAGCACGTGGACAAGGCGCCGGACGGCCCACCGTTCAAGCCGTATGGCGCCAAAGTGCGGGCGGCGAACAAGCTGATCCGAGCCCTGAGGACTCGGATCGACTTCGCACACTTCGGGCCTACGAGCCTGAAGGTCAAGGTGAAGTGAAGGAGGAGACCATGCCGTTTGATCCGATTGCGACACTCAGGGGAATCGACCCCGAGCTGCGGCCGATGCTGCGCGTTGGTGTGCGGCCCGGCTGGCATGTGCGGCTGTACCGCCGCTGTCTGGCAGCCGCCGGGTATGAGTCGGCGCTGATTCCGGAAGGCGACGAGCCGGAGTTCAGCACCTTCAGCCTGGCGCTCGATGAGATCACGCGCAACTACCAGGAGGACTGCGGGCTGGTGGTAGACGGCATCGCGGGCCCGGTGACACTGGCGACTCTGGCGGGCGAGGTACCGCCGAAGCCGCGCGTGGTACCGGACAAGCCTGACGGCCTGGGCTACCAGCTGCGGCAGTCGATCGTGCACGTGGCGCGGTACGCCTGCGATGTGCTGCGGATCAGAGAGGTCGGCGGGCCTAATAGCGGGCCGATGGTGGAGGCGCTGCTGGATCATGCTGGTGCGCCTGATCATTCGCAGTGGCCCTGGTGCGCGGCAGCCCAGCATGCGTTCATTGACTACGGCTATCTGCTGCTGGGGTTGTTCATGCCGGATGTCCCGGTGGCGCCCGGCGTGCCGGAGCTGAGCTGCTCGATGATCCACCGCTGGGCCGAGCAGAACAAGCGGCTGCGGCCCACGGCTGAGGCGCGGCCGGGCGATGTGTACCTGTTCGCCGGCGGCGGCAGCGGCTGGTACCACGTGGGCCTGGTTGAGCAGGTGGGCGAGGACGGCGAGCTGACTACCATCGAGGGCAACACCAGCGCCGACCCGCGGAACATCAGCGAGGACGCTGACGGCGACGGCGTGTACCGCAGGCTGCGGCCGGTGAGCCGGTATCCGGGCGCGGTAGTGAGCGTGACGTAGTGCATTAGCATTGACCAGTACTGGGCTGCTGAGCAGTACTGCTCGGGCTGGCTATACTGGTCCTGTGAGTGAAACCCCCGCAGAGCGGGGGTGTGGCTCGTTCCGGAAGCACCGTCAAGCACCAAGGGAACGAGCGGTTACATCGTAGACGAGGTGACCGTATCGTGTCCAGCAGTGCGGAATCCCTCATCGATGATCCCGTCGATGAGGCTGTCCGGATTACACGGATGTCGCTGACGGAGCTGAAGCCAGCGCCACACAATCCACGCACGATCAGCGACGCTGCCCTGAAGGGGCTGCGCGCGAGTATCCGGCGGTTCGGGCTGGTGGAGCCTATCGTCTGGAACAAGCGCAGTGGGCAGGTGGTAGGCGGCCACCAGCGGATCAAGGCGCTACAGGCCGAGGGGGTAGATGTAGCGGACGTCGTGATCGTGGACCTGGACGAGACTGACGAGAAGGCGCTGAATCTGGCGCTAAACAACCCAGCGATTGCGGGCGAGTTCACGCTGGACGTGCAGGCGCTGATTGGTGAAGTGCAGGCAGTGCAGCCGGGGCTGGTGCCGGAGCTGCGATTCGATGCGCTGCTGGAGCAGGCCGGTATGTTCGAGGTCGGCGAAGCTGAAATGCCTGAGCTGCGCAGTGGCGACCGCGAGCCGTTCCAGCAGATGACCTTCACGCTGGCTGATAGCCAGGCCGAGTGCGTGAAGGCTGCGCTGGCAAAGGCGAAGGCAGCGGGTGCATTCAACGGCACCGGTAACGAGAATAGCAACGGGAACGCGCTGGCTCGCATCGTGGAGGATTACCTTGGGCAGGGCTAAGGATATCCGCGTCAAGCCGATCAGCGCCCAGGATGCGAATCGGATCATAAGGCAGCTTCACTACAGCGGGAAAGTAGTACAGAACAGCCAGCTTCACCTAGGCGTTTTCCTCGATGGGAAATGCGGCGGCGCGCTGCAATTTGGGCCGTCGCTGGATAAGCGGAAGATCATCGGACTGGTGGCTGATACCAAGTGGAATGAGTTCCTGGAGCTGAACCGCTTGGCGCTTGCTGACTGGCTGCCACGCAACAGTGAATCGAGAGCGATTGCGGTTGCCATGCGCCTGCTCAGGCGGCACTACCCGCATCTGAAGTGGGTTGTCAGTTTCGCGGATGGGACGCAGTGCGGCGATGGCACGATCTATCGTGCGGCGGGATTCGTGCTGACTGGTATCCGTGCCAACGCCACCATCATGGAGCTTGACGGCGAGGTGTTTACTGATATCGGCTTGCGTACCGGCACTGAGCGCCGAACGAAAGCACGACAGATCGTCGCGGCCAAAACACCGGACAATCCCAATTATCCTAGGCCAGGCGGACGGTATTGGAGCAGTTATGTGCAGGAGCAGGGCATCGGTCGAGTATTGCCAGGATTCCAGCTCCGCTATATCTACTTCCTCGATCCTGCCTGCCGCGCCAAGCTGACCGTACCGGAGTTACCATACAGCGCTATCGAGGAAGCCGGTGCCGGCATGTACAAGGGCAAGCCGAGATCATGCGCCAGTAGTGTAGTGGCAGCACAGCCTACACACCAGTAGGCAGGCGGCGGTTCGAACCCGACCCTGGCGCTCCACTCTCCTTATCCTGCAAGCAGGGTCAAAGCGTGGTAAACTACGTTCGCGCTGATGCTGGGCAAAGCCCAGTTAACCTCGATCTCCCCGAACCTTGTTGCCAGCCGCTCCAGCTCTGATCCGAGCGTCAGATGCAGCTCCCAGTCCTCGCGGTCATACACCGTCACGCCGCCGCCCGCCGGCAGGATATCCTCCAGCACATCCCGCAGCTGGTAGCTCTGCCCGCCGTGGCCGTACTCGACCGCCCGCCGGTACTTGTCGCGCGCCGCGTCGACGTGGGCAGGCAGTGCTCGGTACCACGCCGCCAGCTCCTCCAGATCAGCCAGGCACTCCTCGCAGCCGGTCAGCTCCGCGTCGAGGCTGTCCAGCCGCTCCTCCAGCAGCCGCTGGCCCTGCGGCGCATCGCTGCCCAGCAGGATCAGCTGGTACCGCTGCCGGGTAGCCTCCAGCTGCTCCAGGCACCGCCGCCGCCGCTGCTCCGCATCCCGCCTGATCTCCGCCATGGCTGCCGCGCCGTCAATGATCAGCTGGCCGATCCATGCTTCTACCGCCTGCCAGCCCTCGTCGCTGCCCGCGATCAGGCTCAGCTGCTCCACAACCCACGTCTCGACCCGCTGTGCGTTGACCCGCTGAGCACCCGGCTCCGGCCCTGTGTGCTTCAGCTGCCCGCCGTGATGCCGCTTGTTGATATCGGCCCGCTCGTAGTACCTGATCCTGTTCACGCTGCCATCGGCCCGTCGCCTGGACACGTAGTCGCTGATGTACCGCGTGGGCTGGCCGTCGAGCGTGGTGCAGCCGCAGACCACGTGGCCGGCCAGCGGATAGACCAGCGCGCCCCGCCGCCGCCCGCGCCCGCGGCTGCCACTGCACGCCGCGAGCACCCGCTGCACAGCCTGCCAGCGCTCCGGCTCGATCAGCGGCTCGTGCTGCCCCGCCCGCCAGACCTTGCAGCCCCAGAGCTTGTACGGCTCCTTCTCGCCACGGCGACGGCTCGAGCGGCAGACCTCACGGCTGCCGGGATCTTCAGCTACCAGGGCTTCAGCCTGCTCGCGGCTGTAGCAGCGGAGCGTCCGGCAGACCTGGCCCAGATAGGCGCGGCTACCCATCATTCCCTCCAGGCTGCTCCGTGTCCAGCACGCGCGCCGCCGCTTGGGCTTAAGCCCGTGTTCGCGTGCCAGGTCCAGCGTCTGCGCCACATTGCCGGTCGCCAGCAGCAGGTCTACCAACTGATCGTAGACCTCCTGCTCATCGGCTCGCGGTACCAGCCCGCTGCGGCCCTGGTGCCGGTACCCGAATGGCGCCGGACCGATCCAGCGGCCTGACTGCCACTTGCCTCTGAGTGCGTCCGTCATGCGATCGCTGGCCATCGCCGACTCCAGCTCGCGGTACAGCGCCCGCTGCGCTTCGCTCAGACGCTCCTGGCGGCGCTCGTAGTCCATTGGCGGCGCAGGCTCATCAGTGAGGTCCCAGCGGCCGCCCGCGGCCAGCAGGCGGCGCCGCAGCTCCTCCTGGAGGTCCCAGTTGCGCACGAGCCGGTCCATGCGCGTGGCCATGATGATCTCGGCCTCGCCGCGCTCGATCATCGCCAGGGCCCGGCGCAGCACCGGCCCGCGCATCGTCGTACCGCTCTCATTGGACTCGCCGTACTCCGCGACGATCTGGTAGCGCCGGGGCTCCGCACTGGCTGCGCGTCTCAGCCGCTCGTGCTGAGACTCCAGCGGCTCGTCGCGGTCAGCTACCGACTTCGCTGCATACAGGATCGCCCGCGGACGTCTCACGGCGCCGCCGCCAGATGCAGGCCAATCCACCAGCAGGCGGTCAGGATGGCCAGCGCCAGGAGTCGCTGCCCGGTAGTCATGGCGCCAGCCTGCAATACCGAAGTAAGGGACCGCCCACACCGGCATCGCATTTGCCGATGATAGCGACCCAGCTGCCCTTGCTCAGCTTCCGGAGCGCGCTCTGGTGTGCCGGATCGAAGTAGCAGTCGACGCTGCCCCAGGCATACTCGCCCTGCTCGCCGCGCAGTCGGACGATGAAGTCACCGGCGAACTCGTCCACGCTCTTGATCGTGCCGGTCACCTTGATCGTGCGGTCGTCGCCGTAGCGCGACTCGAAGTCCGCCACGTTCGCATCGTAAGCCGAGTACAGAACCAGGGCCGAGACCTCAAGCTGCGGCTGAGTTTCAGCCGTGCGCTGCGTACGGCTGCTGGCCGTTGACCGCGATGCAGTACTGCGGCTGGCCTTGCCGCTGTCACTCTGGCCGATCATCACGCTTGCACAGAATCCCAGCACCAGCAGGCCGATGCAGCCTACGCAAGTTCCGCCAATGATGTTGCCCGCCTTCACAGCTTGCTCGCGTTGTAGACGATCACCGACGCGCCGCCGGCCTCGTAGCGCAGGCGCAGCTCGATGTGCTCCGCGCTGAATAGATGGACCTCGGCGTAGTAGCAGTAGTCGACCTGGGGCGCGCTGAAGTACTCGTCGCTGCGGTAGACGGTGTGGTCAAGTGAAACGCTGTGAACCTCGCGCAGCCACTGGGCGGTCAGCTGATCCTGGGGCAGCCCCGTCATGGCGGCGACGATCTCGGCCGGCAGCGGGATCAGGTAGACGCTGCTGGTTGGCGAGTAGCGGCTGATCGTCAGATCGAAGCTCGCCGGCCAGCCGTCCGGCGCCGCGCTATTCGCCAGATGCCAAGCGCCAGCCAGCTCCGGGATGTCCGCAGGCGGCGGATTGGGATTCGGATTCGGGTCCGGATCGACGGGCGATCCGCCGCCGCCGCACGCGGCCATGATCACGATCAGCATAATACTGATCAGTAGTGCGACTCGCATGGTCTCCTCCTTGTTATAGTAAGTATAGGTGCGCCCGCGGCAGCGGGCCCGGTATTTCGCGGAGGTGTGAGATGCGACAGCTTCGTATTATGGCTATTACCGTTCTGCTCGTCTGCGTATTGCTCGCGGACAGCTTTGCGGTCGATGCGACAACCGCGTGGGACCAGGTGTGCGGTGACTACTCGTTTCCCACCGTCGCCAACGCCACCCTCAACGGCAGCTTCGCTACGGAGTACTTCGGCTCCGACTTCGAGAGCGACTTCCCCCTGGCGCTCGCGGCCACAGCCGAGCTCATGTATACGCCGATGCCGCCGTTCGAGGGCGACGAGTCCCTGCGGGCGAGCATCGAGAACTGGCCGGATAGCTAGCCTAGGCACTGACGACCTCCAGCTGCGGCCGGCAACGTGACTTCAGCCAGCGGTACTGCAATAGCAGGGCCTGCTGGTCGAGTACCTCAGCGTGGCCTTCAGCGTGCAGGGCCTCGCAGCGCTTTGTGTGCAGATAATCGAGGTCATGCTGGTTGAGCTCACCGGCCAGTACCAGCTTGGCTAGCTCATAATCCCAGTAGTAGGCGGCGCGGCCATATGGCTCGCTACTACCGAGCTCCCGGAAGTGACCGACGCCACAGCGCAGGCCGGCGCCTACCGTCTGGTCGAAGTGGGCGATGAGCTTAGCGACGCGCCGGGTGACCATGAACCGGGTCGCCATCTTGATCACGGCCAGCGTTGCCCAGGTGAGCGAGCCAAGCAATCGCTGCGCCTTCTCGGGGCCGCCGGGGTAGTCGTCGGTCAGCCGCGCGCGGGCCTGCTGACTGACCAGCATGTGCTCCGCGATGATCCGCTCCGGGGTGGCTGCCCGATCGCGGCCGTCGCGGGGTGCCTGCCACTTGATATCAGCGAGGATGCGGTGGCTGGACCACAGTGCCTCGCTGAACTGGCGCGGCTGGCGGCTATGCTCCAGCCGATGCTCATTGCACGCCGGGATCATCAGCCGCGCTCGCTCGACGCACCGGTACGCGATGGCCCATGAGCGCTGCATCGCGGCGTAGCCGCTGTAAAGCAGGGCGAACAGGATCAGCCCGTGATCGTAGACAGTGGACAGCGGCTCGTTACAGCAGGCGGGCCTGGCCCGCTGGAAACATCGTCGGATATCGCCCGCACTCTCAATGTCGCCGTTCAGAAACATGGCATGGGCCTGTCCTACAAGGTCCATGACCTGACCACGAAATTCCGCTTCATCGCTAATCGGATGCCTGGTCCAGTACCCCTCTAATCCCACATCGCTGCTCCTGCCGCTCCCGCTGCTATGTCAGTTTTCGGGAGAGGCTAGCCTATTTGCTTTTTCGCCTGATCGCCCCTGCGGGCATCATCCGTCAGTTCCTGCTCGGCCTCATCAAGTACGCTCTCCAGGTCAGACCGCATGACTCCATGGCGCCGGCCCGATGCGATCTCGTCGGCCGCCATATCGGGCTCGATATCTCTCTCTGGCGCTGGTACGGGCTGATCCGGTACCAGCCGATGCAGGATGCGTTCCAGCAGTTCCGCGCGGCGCTGGAGCCGCAGGTACTCGATCTCGCGCTCCTCGGCCGCTCTCGCTTCGCCGGTGATGCCCGCAATGGCGTCCGGGCCCGGCAGACCAACTGCTTCAGCGAGGCGGTAGACGTAGCCGCACTTGATGTCGCCCGTCTCGCCGCGGATGAACCGCACGAGGCTGCTGCCGTCCACGCCTGCCCGGCGAGCCCAGCTGTTCGGCCTAAGCCCATGCTGCTCCATGACTCTGCGTAGCCCCTCACGCAGGGCCTGCACGTAGGTCTCCTCGCTCACGCATACATTCTATCCCATTCCGCTTGATCTAACACGGGAATCGCAGGATCACGCCTGCGATCCGCAGCTAGTATACCACAAATCGGCGGAGTGCGCAGCGGATCGCTGAGCACCGTCAGCAATCTGCGCCGAGGGGTTGACAATCTGCGGAATGCTGCTATAATGTCAGCGGAATGCAGAACGAGACGCGAGACGTAAGCGAAGTGCGGAAGGGCCTGGGGCTCAGCCTGGACGTGCTGGCAGCGGCCAGCGCGCTCAGCGTAAGCCAGATCAGGTTCGTTGAGACGCGGCCTGAGAGCAGCGATCCGCGGACGGTCCGCAACCGGCTCGTGTATGCCCGCGCGCTGATGGCCTGGAGGCTGGCGCAGGGCGGGACGGCGGAGCAGGCGTGGCAGCTGAACGAGGCCGAGCTGTTCGGGATGGCCGAGCCCGATCGCGAGATCGTGATGGGCGAAGTGCGGGCGGCGGCGGAGCGCATCCGCAAGCAGCGGGCAGAGGAGGTAGCGGCACGTTGAAAAGATATTGGCACTGCGGCGGCGTGACAGCGCCGGGTAAGGAGCAGCGGGGCTGTGAGATTTGCCCAAACGCCGCGAGTAGCAACAGTGCGGGTGTATTGACTGCCGATAGCGAGCAGGCGCCTGTCAGCGCCCCTCGTGACGCGGATGAAGCCCGCTGCGTGAAAGCGGACAGGAGCCGGGTGGGGAATCCGGCCTGCGGTGCCTTAATGCACAGAGCAAGGCAAGAGGTGACGGTATGAGTGAGCATACACGGGAGCTGGCATACGACGGTACCTATCCCAATCCCGCCGGTTACCACGGAGAGATAAGCGCGGCAGATGAAGCGGGGACGTTCGCGCGGGTCAACGGGCGCGACGCGGGTGAGGCCGAATACTACGCCCGCCTGTTCGTCGCCGCCCCGGACCTGCTGGCGGCGCTGAAACCCTTTGCCGAGCTGGACATTGAGCACGCGCACGACAAGCGCGACGACGAGCCAATGTACGGAGTGGGCGATACGCTGATTACCTTCGGCGATATTCGGCGAGCCCGCGCAGCCATCGCCAAGGCGGAGGAGGTGACGGCATGAGGCTCGGCAAACGTCAACAGGTCGCGCTCGATTATCTGCGCGGACCAACCAACAGATGCAATGCGGGGTGCGTTGCCATCGCCCTCGGCTGCTCATGGTCAGAAGCGGAACGGGTGTTGCAGTCGCTGGTGAAGCGCGGGCTTGCTAAGGCTGACGACGAATTGGCCCCGCTCGTTGGCACATTGTATAGCGCCCGCGAGCTGGGGGTGACGGCATGACGACCAAGCATACACCAGGACCGTGGTGGGTAGCACCAAGCGACGCCGGCGTACTACCCACTAGCCCGCCGCCCGCGATCTATGCGGGGCCAAAACGCAAGCGGGACAGGCAGACAGTGGCATACTTGGGCGGCGGCTCTATCCACTATGCCGACGCCCGCCCCAACGCCGAGTTCATCTGCCGCGCCTGCAACAGCCACGGCGAGCTGCTGGCGGCGCTGCGGGAGCTGGTGCGTATCGCCCGCACTGGCGACCTAGACGCTGTTGATGCCGCTCTTGATGCCGCCGAGGCAGCCATCGCCAAGGCGGAGGGGGTGCTGGCGTGAACGCTGCCGACGCCCAAGTGCGTTACGAGCTGTGCTATGTAGCCCGTAGTGGCGCGCACGTAATGGAGGTTATGGCGGACGCGGATCGCGTGCTGCAGAAGGCGACGCGGCTGGAGCGCCACGGCTTTGACGTGATCGTGTATCGCCGCACTGCTGACGGCACGCGGGAGCTGATCTGGCACGAGACGCCGCTGGAGTTCGTGGAGGGCATCCGCTGGCGCTATAGCGACGGCGGCAGGGCCGAGGCTGGCTTCAGGGGCGAGACCGGCGACTGCGTTACCAGGGCAATCGCCATCGCAACGAGACTGCCGTACAGGCAGGTGTACACGGAGCTGCGCTGGTCAATGCAGATTCGGGCCAAGCGGCTAGCCGCAGACGGCATTCGGGTGAACCGCACCCCCCGCCTGGGCTGCCCGCGCGACATCTACCAACCCTACCTTGAGCAGCTGGGTTGGTGCTGGGTACCCACCATGCAGATCGGCAGCGGGTGTCAGGTGCACCTGCGCCCCGACGAGCTGCCCGCCGGACGCCTGATCGTGCGCCTGAGCAAGCATCTGGCCGCAGTGATCGACGGCGTGCTCCACGACAACCACGATAGCTCGCGCAGCGGTACCCGCTGCGTTTACGGCTACTTCATCCAGGAGGCGCAGGCGTGACCTCCACCAAGCAGCAAGCACCTTCTTCCCATATCAGCCCATCGGCGGCTGGCAGTTCCTCCGGCGGTTCTAAGCCCAGAGAGCATTCTGCAACCGCTGCTGCCAGCCGCCACCAACAGATGAAGGCTACCGGTAGCCAAGGCGGTAGCCAAGGTGGTACCCGTGAGCGCCCCGCTGCCACATCCTCCACAGGGTCGGCGCGGGGTGCTCACAACGCCTGGCGCAATCCGCGGCCGCTCCGGCTGCGGCTGTGCGCAGGCATCGAGCTAGCCGTTGAACTGCCCGCTCTCAACTCCCAGGCGGAGCAGACTCATCGGAACCTACCTCCCAGGGGCGGCGGGAGTAACGACCCGCCGCCTACACCTGCAAATCACCAGCGGACACAGGCGAGTCCGCATAGGAAACCCCTAACTCTTCCGGCGGCGGGCAGTGCCGTCACAGCGAGCCTGCCCGCCGTATTTGATCCTGGGAGGTCGCGGTGCTAGGACGTCTGGGCAAATCACTGCGAGAGCTACTGGCCGCGGCCGCGGTGCTGGCCATCGGCATGGCCGGCCTGGGCCTACTAATGCTGATCGCCGGCGGCGACGCCGATCAGCTGGTGCTCAGCGACGCGCCCGCGGTCGAGCCGTACTTCCCCGAACCTCTCCCCGTACAGGAGCCGCAGATGCCCGCCAGCTGGATTCTCTGGTGCCGCGAGCATGGCGCTGAGCCGATCTTCACCAGCACCATCGCGCAGGTGGCCGACACATACTTCCCCGACGAGCAGCTGATCGACTGCGCTGCACTGACGGCGCTGCTGTACCAGGAGAGCCGGCTGCGGCACTGGGACGGCTGGCAGATTATTCGCGGCGATCATGGCGGGGCAATCGGCATCGGACAGATCCATAACGACAAGCTGATGAAATGGCAGCCGGTGATGCGAGAGCGCTTCGGCGCGGACTTCGACCTGCGCGACCTGCGCTGCAACATCCAGGGCGCCGCCTACCTGCTGTTTGAGCGCGGCGGCTGGCGCGACGGCGACGAGCAGGCGCAGCTGAAGGCGCTCAGCTACTACAACACCGGCAAGCACGGACTGGTCACCGGCTATGCGCAGACGGTGCACGCGACGTACCGACAGATCAGGGACTTTCAGCCACAAGAGGCGGGACATGCGGATTGAGAGCTGGCGAAGCCAATTCAGCAAGGAGGACGAATTGGTCAGGGAAGGCGTCTGCTGCGATCACTGGGACGCGCGTCGATTGCTTGAGGAGGCGGACAGGCGGATCGGCGGTTTTGATCATCAAGGTTGTCACGGCGATTTCGAAGTGCGCCGCGACTACACCGGCGACATCGAAGTTCGGCAGCTGCCCTGACGCAGCCCGCCCGCCGCGGCGGACTAACGCGGCACTTGGAAACCTAGACAGGAGGCCGACAGGCCATGGCAGAGAAAGATACTGACGGCACCAGCGGGGCGCTGGCCGTAGTGGAACCCGAAACGCAGATCGCGCAGCCTGGGCCGCTGCCGGTCCGGCAACTGGAGTTGGTTGCCCAGGTCGAGCAGACGGTGCAGATGATGCAGGCGCTCGATGACATCATGCACCGTGTACTAAAGCGCGGTCCCGACTACAACACGATCAAGGGCTGCGGCGACAAGCCGACACTGCTCAAGAGCGGAGCCGAAAAGCTGCTCAAAGCATTCGGCCTGGGCGTGACCACCATCGATGTGCACGAGAAGCCTGTCGGCGAGGACGGGCATGTCGAGTTCGAGGTCGTTACCACGATCACGCACCTTGCCAGCGGGGCGACGGTCGGCGTGGGCATCGGCAGCTGCTCTACCATGGAAAACAAGTACCGGCGGGAGCGCGCCTACCGCAACGCGCTGACGCCGGATCAGCTGGCGGAGTCCGAGCCGCTCACGTCCTTCGACAAGCACAGCCGCCAGACGAGGATCAGCGACAAGCAGGTCTACGTCCCGACCAACCCGCACGACAAGCGCAACACCGTACTGAAGATGGCGAAGAAGCGGTCCATGATCGACGGCGTGCTAACGGCGGTCGCGGCGAGCCACATGTTCACGCAGGACGTCGAGGATGATCCCCAGCAGTACCGGCAGGAGTCCCCGCCCGCAGGCAAGCCACAGCCAGCAGCGCAGCCCGCGCAGCAGCCCAGGTCCCAGGAGCCGCCCAAGCCAGCGCTGCCGCTGGGTAAGCGGATCGTCGTGCTGCTGGGCAACGGCAAGACGGCGGAGACCGGCGACGGCCCGGCCTACGTGTGGCGGGCGGCCTGGAAAGACGACGCTGGCAAGCAGCATGACGCCGCGATCTGGTGCTGGGATCAGCAGATCGCGATGCAGGCGACGATGCGCGCCGACCCGCACCAGTACACCGGCTATATGGCCGTGCAGTTGGTGCTCAAGGAGGGCCTGCACCCTGAGCACTACAAGGCCGAGGCGATGGAGTTGGACCCAGGCCCGCCGATCGATATGGACCGGCAGGGTACGGGCTAGCGATGAACAAAACCCCCGGCCCGCAGCCGGGGGTCGCTTGGAAACCTGATAAGGAGTGTACCACCAATGGATACCGCAACCGACAAAGCTAGTACTGAAGCGGGCGGAAGGCTGCCAGCTGAAATCGTCTGGGATCCGCCGGGCGGCTGCGAATCAATCTCGCGGCCGGGCAAGAGCCGCGACTACGATGGCACCCGCTATCACCTGTACGGCGGCCTGGAGCAGCTGGACTTCTTCGAGCGCCTGGGCCGGCGGACCCACGTGTATATGCGCGGCGATGAGCCGGTGCCGGGCGTGACCACGGCGCTGAATGTACTCAGCAAGCCGGCGCTGATCTGGTGGGCGGTGGGCATGGCCTGCGACTACGGCTACGGACACGCGAGCCTGCTGGAGGCGAAGCCCGCCACCGTGCATATCGGTCGCAAGGACAAGTACCCGCGGATCAGAGACGCCGGGTTCGAGCTGAAGTTCAGGCCCGATCCCAAGGCCGCGGGCCGCGTGATCGTGAGCGTGCCGGAGCTGGACGTCACGGCCAAGTTCAAGGAGGCGTGGTACGACGCACTGACGGCGCCCGTGGACATCCGGCTGCTGCTGCTGCTGGAGAACGGGCGGGTCGAGCACAGCAAGTTCAAGCGCGCGGCGGCGAACATCGGTACCGTCGCCCATCACTGGATCAAGCTGTATGTCAAGGATGCGATCCGCAACGGCGGCAGAGGCAGGCCGCACGGCGAGAGCGCTGATATCTGGCCGATCCTGAGCGTGGAGTACCCGGACTTCCCGGACTGGGATCAGGCACACAACGCGGTCAACGGCTTCGAGTCCTGGGCCGCGCGACACGACATCCTCTGGCTCAGCAGCGAGCGCGTCGTGTACAGCCGCGAGCACGGCTTCTGCGGGACGCTGGACCTCGAGGCCGTGATCGACGGCAAGCTGACGCTGGGCGATCTCAAGACCAGCAACGCGATCTATCCCGAGATGGCGCTGCAAATCGCTGGCTACACGCTGCCGCGCGAGGAGGAGGCGGATTACCTCTATAGCCGTGGACACGCGAGCCTGGAAGATCCGCTGCGCTATGACCGCTGGCTGATCCTGCGGCTGAGCAAGGAGGCCGAGGGCGATACCCCGCTGTTTGAGGCTCGCGACCTGGGCGGGCGCGACGAGTACGCGGCGAACCGCGAGGCGTTCCTGCATGCCTTGGGGCTGTACAACCGCATGGCGGAGCTGAAGGCCGCGAGCGAGGGAGGCAGGTAGCGATGGCAGTACTCATCAGAGAAGGCGTCACATTGCCGGTTGAGGTCTACCGCGACAGCACGAAAAACCGCGTCCAGGCGGTGATGCAGATGGAAGTTGGTGAGTGGCGGCTGATCGGCGAGGGCAACAGCGTGCCACACGCGCTGATCTCGCTGGCGGAGGATGCGATGGAGAACCCCCACGTCCTCGAGGCGTTGGTGCGCGAAGCAGAACAGGAGGCCAAACGCGATGCGCTTACTACGGCTTAGGGTAGTCGACTTCAAGGGAATCCACGAGGCGGAGCTGGAGCTGCCGCAGCACGTGGTCAGGATCAGCGGCGGCAACGGTGCTGGCAAGAGCAGCTTCATCGACGGCGCTACTGTGATGCTGCTGGGCAAGACGGTGATCTGTGGCGACCCGATCCGCAAGGGCGCGGATCATGCCGAGCTCGAGGGCGACCTGGGCGAGCTGGGTGCGCCGGAGCTGAAGGTCAAGGTCTCGCTGCATCGCATCGAGCGCGACGGCCAGCCGGACGGCTACACGTACAACCTGCACGTGTACGACGCGAACGGCGGCAAGTTCAAGGCGCCGCGCGATGTGCTGAATCAGCTGGTCGGCCAGCTCAACTACGACGTCAGCGGATTCCTGGACGCCACGCCGCAGCAGCAGCTTGAGACGCTCCAGGAGCTTGTGCCGCTGACAGACGCGGACGGCTCGCCGTTCGATCTGGCGCAGTGGGAGCGGCGCGACGCGGGGCTGCGCGATCAGCGGACGGAGGTCGGCCGCGATATCAAGGCGCTCAAGGGCCAGCTGGCCGGCATGACGCAGCACAAGGAGCCGACGCAGCCGGTCGACGTGGCGGAGCTGGTGGCGCGGATCACGCAGATTCGGGATCAGCAGCAGCAGCGCGAGCGGCTGATGGCGGATGTGCTGACAGCCCGGCAGACCATCGCCGAGGAGGAGCAGGAGCGCGAGCGGCTCATCGAGGAGATCAACGCGCTGCGCCGGCGGGTGGAGGGCATTGACGAGAATCGCGCGCGGCTGAAGCAGGCGATCGAGGATACCGAGCGAGAGGTCGATTCATTGCCGGCCGATGATCCGGCACCCTACGAGCAGCAGCTGGCCAGCGCGCAGGAGGTCAACGACCGCGCCAGCCGCGAGGCCCAGGAGAACGAACGCTACGAGAAGGCCGAGGCGGAGCTGGCGGTGCATACGGATCGCCACGAGGCGCTGGCGACGGCTATCCAGGACAACGTACAGCGCCGCCAGGACGCGATCAGCCGCGCTGAGTACCCAGCGGGTATCAGCCTGGGCAAGGATGCCAAAGGCAAGCCGTGTGTGCTCTGGGGCGACATACCGCTGGAGCAAGCCAGCCAGAGCGAGCAATTGCGGGCCGCTGCCGCGATCGGCATGTACGGCAATCCCAAGGTGCGCATCCTAATGATTCGGGACGCGTCGCTGTTCGACAAGGCGAGTCTGGCTGAGCTGGAGCGGCTGAGCATCGAGCACGACTTCCAGGTGGTCGAGGAGATCGTCGACGAGAGCGGCAGCGTGGGCGTGATGTTCGAAGGCGGGCGGATCGCCGACGCGCCGGAGCTGAAGCCCGAGATGGCGCTGTTCACCGGCAGCGACGGGGAGGGGCAGTAGGGATGAAGCGCTGGTTTACCACGGTCAACTTCCCTGGCGGCGAGTTTGCGATGAAAGCCGAGACGCCAACTGAGGCTGAGGATGTGCTGGTGGCAGACTTCAACCGCTTCCGTCCAGCAGGGGATGAGCCGGTGACGATCGAGTTGCTGCGCCAGTTGTGTCCCTCGCTTGTAACGCGGATCGCCCCGCCGGACCTGACGGACTGGCTAAATGGCAATCCGCCTCCCTTCCCTGATGGTGAACTCTCGCGGGCTCCGGGTGGTTGGCTTGCCTATGCCGCGCACACGGTGCATGGCCGCAGCTGCTCGGAGGCCCTATGCTTTGTACCTGTCTGTGGCGCTGCGGGTATCACCGTGATCAGGGAGAAGGAGGAGGACATCAGCGATGCCGAGGACTAGCACCAGACTCCGCGCGCTGCCGATGATCCCGGACCTCGTGACCGCCGTGCTCGATGGTACTCCCAGCCGCTGCCGCTACACGTTCCGCACCAAGCGCCACCCGGACGGCCTGTACATCCTGCGCGTGCGGCACCAGGACATGGCGATCGTGCGCTTGGAGTACCGCTCGCTGGAGTACTACCCCAGCCTGGACGCCGGTCAGCGCGACCTGGCCAGGCAGAGCGGCTTCGGCGAGGACGAGCACTCGGTGATGCGCCACCAGCGGGCTATCCGCGCGATCCTGGACAGACGCGGCCATACCATCGGCAGTGACTTCATTGCACGCAGGCGGCCGCTGCACATGCACGAGATAACGCTGGAGGAGGACCTGCGGGATGGATAAACAGGAGACGGTGCTGAATCTGGTCGTGTTGATTGCGACGCGCTACAGCGAGGAGGAGGGCTGCTGGTACGCGACGTGCGAGCTGTATGACTACGTACGCGACGGTGCTACCGAGTGCGAGGCAATCGCAATGTGCCGTGAAGCGATGGAAATTGGCATGGAGAGTTGCTTCCGAAAGGCTGCGCAGCGGCGCAGATCGGAAGCCCGCCGTCGTGAGCGGGAATATGCCATTGACGATCTGGGACCGCCCTTGGAGGAGACCGACGATGGCTAGCCCCGCGCTGATCCGCGACTTCCACGAGTGGGAACGGCTGCGCTTCGGTACACCGGTGCTGGCGACCACCGGGCATCATGGCCGGTTCTGGGGTGCTGTCGGCGCGCCGCGAGTCGGCGATCGGGTGCGGCTGCTCGACGGTGGCTACACGACTATCAGCTATCCGGTGGCCAGCCTGGAGGAGATCAAGGGCTACCTTCGCTACAACTGGGCAATGTGGTTTATCGCCACTGCGGACGGGCGGCTGATCGCGGTTCGCCTGTGTCTGCGGCACCAGGGCCGCGTCTGGCGGGAGCTACGGCGCGAGCACTATCCGAAGTTGGAGGAGTAATCATGCACGCGTGTCCCCGATGTGGGCAACAGACTGAGGGCAGCTACAGCGAGGGCGGGCTGCTGTGGGCGATCTGCGAGGACTGCATGGCAGCGGATCAGGCTGAGGCTGAGCGCAAGCGGGAGGCCGATGATGGCTAAGACCAACATCGAGTGGACGGAGGAGACCTGGAATCCCGTGACGGGCTGCACGCCGGTGAGCGCCGGCTGCGAGCACTGCTACGCGCGGCGGATGGCAACGCGGCTGGCGGGCCGCTGCGGCTACCCGAAGGACGAGCCGTTCGCCATCACGCTGCACCCTGACCGGCTGACCCAGCCGCTGCGCTGGCGCAAGCCCAGGACGGTGTTCGTCTGCTCGATGGGCGACCTGTTTCATGAGCGGGTGCCCAGCGAGTTCATCGACCAGGTGTTCGCCGTGATGGCGGCCTGCCCGCAGCACACGTTCCAAGTGCTGACGAAGCGGCCAGAGCGGATGCGGGATTTGCTTGTTCACGAGGACGTGCTATGTGACATCTCACGAGCAGCCAGCAACATGGCACAGCATGAGTTGATTAGCGAGGATCGGTACGACGCCATAGATGAGGCGCTCCGCGGAGATTCATCTATCTGGCCGCCCCCCAACGTCTGGCTCGGCGTCAGCGTCGAGGATCAGCAGACCGCCGACGAGCGTATCCCGCTGCTGCTGCAATGCCCCGCTGCGCTGCGGTTCGTCAGCTGCGAGCCGCTGCTGGGCCCGGTGCGTCTTCAGCGTCAGCTTGGTTTTGAGTACCGACACCGGCACAAGGATGGCAGTTGGTTCAAGCCGATTCCGGGTAGCTATCCGGTTCGGCTGCTCGACTGGCTTATCGTCGGCGGTGAGACCGGCCCCGGTGCCCGGCCGATGCACCCGCAGTGGGCGCGCAGCATCCGCGACCAGTGCCAAGCCGCAGGCGTGCCATTCTTCTTCAAGCAGTGGGGGGAATGGTTGCACGGTTCGCAGGTGCCGCCAGTATCGCCTGATCCGCAACAGTGGACGCGCGGACAGCTAGTCCACTGGTTACCCAGCGGCCTCATCACCATCGCGCCGCGACAGACGGAACACCTGCCAACTCAAATCGTAGATGAGGATGAGCAACATGTGGGGCAGGTAGTGCGCGTTTACCGCGTCGGTCGCAAGCGTGCCGGGCGGCTGCTGGACGGCCAGCTGCACGAAGCGATGCCGGAGGTGGCGAAGTGAACGAGCATGAACGGCAACTAGCCGTTACCTGGATTGTTGGTCGCGACACCGGCCTTTCCTCGAAGTGCATTTGGGCGGTGATGATGGGCCAGCCGATGGCCGAGGCTCAGATTCCCTATGACCTTGACGACTTCGGACGTTGCTGGCGGCTGCTGGCGTTGATTCCTCGCTGGCGCATGCGCCTGCAGGAGATGGCAGATCGCTACACCGAGTGGGTGCCACTGGTCCGAGAATGGGAAGCGCTAGAGGCCATCTACGAGCCGATGATAACGACCACGGATGCAGACTACAAGGAGGCGCTCGGCAAGCGGGGATACCAGCTGCTGTGTCGCGTGCGGGGGGAGATCGAGCACAACGCAATGCCGGAGGTCAGCAGCTGATGCCTGAGCGCGAGGGCAACGCGGAGATCAAGGAGAGCACGATCTATGCGCGGCTGCGTCGCCTGCCCGCCGGCTACAAGCTGCGCGCCGGCCCATACACATGGATCAAGGGCCCGGCGGCCGGCGGCGGTACGCCCATCATCTGGACCCGCGAGGATGATCCCAGCCAGGAGCGCCACCAGCCAGCGTTCGGCAAGATGCTGCACGACCTAATCCATGGTGGCGCCGATGTTCATCTGCCCACGGACGGCCGCAAGGAGCGCCGCTCGGATATGACCGCGCTCGAGAAGGCTGCCGCAGTGCTGATCGAGGAGCGGCAGCGCAACCGTCGCGAGTATGGGCGGTGCCAGGTACGCGTCGATCACGAGCAGGCCAAGCAGACCGAGCTGGACGATGAGCTGAGCGAGATCAACGCCGCGCTGAAGCGGCTGAAGGGGGGCAAGTGAAAGCACTCAGTCTCTGGCAGCCCTGGGCCTCAGCGATCGCTGTCGGCGCCAAGACGATCGAGACCCGCAGCTGGAGCACCGGCTACCGCGGCCCGCTCCTGATCCACGCGAGCAAGAGGTTGCACCAACAGGAGTTCTACGAGCTGATCACCAGCCCTGCGTTCGCGCCGATACTCAAGCTATTCAACAACAACCATATGCAGGCCGAGGCGTTGATTCCGCGCGGCAAGCTGATCGCCGTCGCGGAGCTGGTTGGCTGCTTCCAGTTCCAGTGCCTCCAGGTGGGGAGGACCTACACGCTCGACGACAAGCACGAAGTGCCGTTCACCGTGCAGGAGCAGCTGCTCGGCGACTTCAGCCCCGGCCGTTTCGGCTGGGTACTGCGCGACGTCCGCCAGCTGCCGGAGCCGATCCCCTACCGCGGCAGGCAGGGGCTGTTCGACGTGCCGGATAAGCTGATACCGGAGGAGCTGCGTGGCTAAGACCTCGACCAGCCGTACACAGAAGCCGCGTCAGCGCCGCTGGTTTGCCACTGCGCGCCGCCGCTGCGAACTGCTACGCAGCCAAGTGATCCAAGACCCTGCCGAGCTGGAGCTGGCACTGCGCGACCTGCATGTGGCGCTAGCCGTGATCGATGAGCTGATAAGTCCTACTACGATGCAGGCCCTGGCCGAGCTTGAACTTGGCCGTCTCAGCGACAAGACCGCTGCCGACCTTGAGCGGGAGATGACCGCCAGTCAGGAGCGCCTGGCATGATCCACGGGCCGGCCAAAGCCTGCGTAGTAGACGCGCTTCGCGCCGAGCTGCGGCGGATCAGCCCGCGGTGCATCGGTCTGGAGCGGCTGGCCACCAGCGTGCACAGCCTCATCTGTGACGTCCGCGATGCGCTGGCCTACCTGCGGGATCTGGGTGAAGTGACCCACGACGCGCACCAAGGGTGGCGGTACGTGCCGCAGTGGGAAGCCGAGCAGCGGCGGCGGATCGAGGAGGCCAGGGCGAGGAGGATTGCCGGCCGGTGAAGCTCTCATACAGCCAGGAGCGGGGGAGATTCGAGCTGCGGTTCAAGAGCGCCGATGAGTACCGCGCGTCCGGCTCCTTGCCGCAGCGCCTGAGCTTCCGGTACGACCCGGACCGCTACGTCTGGCATACGCGCGATGTCCGGCAGGCCGGCCGGCTGGCCAAGTATGCTGACGCTACCGCCAGAGAACGCATCGACCGCGAGTTCGGCCGCGGCAGCTATGACATCCCGACCACGCTGACCTACCAGGGCGGCGTATTCTACTGCCGCTGCGCGCGGCCCAAGCACTACGTACCGCGCCGGCTGGCCTTCAGACGCGACGAGGAGCGCGATCTCTGGTACACCCGCGATACGTTCCTGGCGCTGAAGCTGCTCAGGTATGCTGACGATGCGGCCAAGACCGTGCTGCTACCGTACCGCAAGGAGCTGCGCCGCCGGCTGAAGCTCAGCCGCGCCCTGGACTCCGACGTACAGATCCCGGTGCCACGCGGCCTCAAGTACTTCCCGTACCAGCGCGCCGGCATTGCATACGCGGCCGAACTCGACTCCGTACTGATCGGCGACGAGATGGGCCTGGGCAAGACCATGCAGGCTATCGGGCTGATCAACCTGCTGGCCGGCCAGATCAACGAGGCGCTGATCGTCTGCCCCGCGAGCCTGAAGCTCAACTGGCAGCGCGAGCTGCGCAAGTGGCTGACTGATCTCAGCTACGAGGTCCAGCTGGCCGATAGCCGGTACTGGCCGGAGCTGGGCCTGTTCCAGCGCCGAATCGTGATCATCAACTACGACATCCTCCACAAGTTCATCGACGAGCTGACGGCCCGCGAGTGGGACCTGCTGATCGCCGACGAGTGCCACAAGATCAAGAACCCAGGCGCGCGGCGCACCACGGCCTTTCGTCGGATCAAGGGCCGCCGGCGTATCCTGATGACCGGCACGCCGATCGTCAACCGGCCGTCCGAGCTGGCCTCGCTGCTGGCATACCTGGACCCGCCTACGTACGGCGGCCGCATCGGGCAGTGGACGTTCATGCAGCGATACTGCCACGGCTACGCCAAGGGCGCATACAACCTGAAGGAGCTACAGCAGCGGCTGCGCGGCACGGTGATGATCCGGCGGCTGAAGGTGGATGTGCTGACGGATCTGCCGCCGAAGCTGCGGCAGGTAATCGAGCTGCCCGCGGACAGAGACATTCTCAGCCGAGAGCGCGCGATCCTGTCCCAACTCGGGCTCGTGTTCGAAGGCGAGGCCACGGATGATGCGGCGGCTTTCACGGCGCAGGTGTTGGCGCTGCGCGACGCCAAGATGGGCGCGGCCGCGGAGATTAGTAAGCTACGGCACGAGACCGCGCTGGCCAAGGTGCCGCAGGTAGTCGACCATCTACGCGAGTGCCTGCACGCCAGTGAGAAGGTGGTGTGCTTCGCGCATCATCTGGACGTCATCGATCAGATTGCCGCCGAATTCCCCCCGTCCAGTGTGGCAATGCTGACCGGCCAGCACTCGCTGAAGGAGCGCCAGGAGGCGGTGGACAAGTTCCAATCAGAGGCCGGCGTGCGGCTATTCATCGGCGGGATACTGGCGGCCGGCGTCGGACTGACGCTAACCGCGGCCAGCCACGTAGTGTTCGCCGAGATCGACTGGGTACCCGGCAACATGAGCCAGGCGGAGGACCGCTGCCATCGCATCGGGCAGCAGTCGAGCGTGCTGGTGCAGCATCTGGTACTGGCCGGCAGCCTGGATAGCTACATCAGCAAGATGCTGATTCAGAAGCAGGATGTAATCGACCGGTCGCTTGACCGGCGGGAAAGTAAACCACAGGAGGATCGAACCAATGGACGCAGAGAAGGCAGTGACGCAGACCTTCCCAGGGCTGACGCTCGAGCGGGACGTGCCGGTGTACGCCAATGAGCAGGGCGAGACCACACCGGCGCGCAGCATGGGCGTGGGCCGCGTGAAGGAGCTGATCGCGGAGTGCACGGACTGGGATGTGCTGAAGCGGCTGATCGCCGATGACAAGCGCAAGACCGTGAGGAAGGCGGCGCAGGTGCGGCTCGATGAGCTATCGGCCGATGGCCAGCCGGACATGAGCCCGCCGCCCGATGACAGCGTACCCCCGCCGGCCGGTACCCCGCCTGAGGCTGTTGGCGATCCCGATGCCGAGCAGCTGTACGCGATGAAGGCCGGCGGCTCCGGGCAGATTGCCTTCAGTCTGGCTAATCGCGTCTACCACGGCGAGATCACGCGGCAGACCTGCCCGGCCGTCCGAAGCGAAGGGACGGTCATCGACCAGCACACGGAGCTGGACATCGAGCTGCGCGCCTATCCCGGTGACCTGAGCCTTAGCCAGTACTTCAACTGCGGCTTCATCACAGCGGCGGTCGATGAGGAGCCGGCCGGCGAGGACGGGGAGGATGGCGAGGTCTTTCAGGAGGACATCGAGGGCGGCGAGCAGCAGCTACGTGAAGGCCGGCGCGGCGTGACCCTGCCCAATCCGGGCGGCGCCCAGCGCATCGGCATTACCGATCGCGATCACAACGTACAGCTGACCAGCCTCGTCAACGGCGGCCAGCAGCACACGCTGACGCCGCGGTCGATCACCTGGCTGGGCATCGAACCGGACAAGGACAAAAGCAACACCCACCCGACCGCCACGCTGCACATGCGGCTGTGCAAGCTGCCCCACGAGATGGCGGGCGCCTGCCGCTGGCTGATGGGGAAGTGGATGATCCGGTTCGTGCTCAAGGAGGAGGAGCAGCGCAACGACGAGCAGAACGCGGAGAGCCACGAGGAGAATCCCGCGCAGGCCACGGTGCACGACGCACTTCAGGAGGCCGCCAGCGAGCCACAGGAGGGCGAGGCTGAACCGGAGCCCCAGCGCCAGCCCATCGATACCCAGGCGGGCCACGACGCGGAGTTTGCGCGGTTCTGGGAGCTGATCCAGCCGGCCTACGACATGCTGATCGAGTTCGCCGGCGCGGTGGTCGGCAAGGATGAGAGCAAGGAATGGTTCGATGAAGCGATCAACGATGAAGGCTACTTGGACCTGCCCGCTATCGCTGACAGCACAACGCTGGTCGAGATGATGGCGGTAGCTGAGGCCGAGGATGAGCCGGTGGGCAAGTTCAACTGCCGCGCCCTGGCCTGGATCATCGAGAAGCACTACAACGACAACTAGCTCGCACGGAATCATCAAGGAGATGGAGTAACAATCGCGATGCCATTAGGGTATTCTCGCAACATATTCCCTGAGCTATTCAGCACTGATAAGTGGCACGATCTCACAGCCGGCCAGGGCTATCTCTGGCTGTATTTGATCGCCGGTGAGCACCCTACCAGATGCGGCATTGTTCCGATCCGCTACCATGCGATGATCGCATTCAGCAAGGGAACGCTGACCAGCCGTGCCGAAGTAGATGAAGCGCTGGAGCTGTTCGCCAGTCCGGAGTACGGCTGGGTCGAGACGGACGGCAAGTTCGTGTGGGTCTGCGACTTCATCGAGGATCAGACGAACAGCACCAACTGGGCAATAGGCGCCCTGGACGAAGCCTACGAACTGCGCGACAAGACCCATCTGGCCAGCCGGTGTATTGAGAAGTACCAGCAGCGTTTCGACTGGAAGCCAGGCCCAGAGCGGCCTAAAGGACGGCGTTCGGACGGCAAGCGAACGGCATCCGGACGCCGTACCAAGGGCGTTAAGACGCCATCCGAACGGCGTCGGACGCCATCCGAACGCAAGAGTCAGAGCCAGAGTCAGTCCCAGGATGAAGCATCCCCCGGAGGGGATGCAGCGGCCAAGGCCGCTGAGCGCCCGTACACGGATGCTGATCTCGATCTGGCCGGCCGGCTGATAGAGATCATCGAGCGGGTAGCCGCCAGCGGCGAGTATCAGATCATCGCCAGCCAGGCGCGCAACGTGCAGGCAATCGCCAGCGGGATACACCGAAGCGGCCTGAGCCACGAGCAGATA
>Ga0180432_10000928_pt1 | contig 47250 bp, 45 predicted proteins | sample SS_ome_10_FD_132414 | JGI IMG/M metagenome (GOLD analysis project Ga0180432, IMG submission 132414) | Hypersaline lake sediment archaeal communities from the Salton Sea, California, USA - SS_1_MS_2 metaG | ecosystem: Environmental > Aquatic > Non-marine Saline and Alkaline > Hypersaline >...
TCAGTGGCTGAGGCGGTGCGGACGAGCCGCGCGAACTCGATGTTTTACGTGGCGCGGTAAGCGGCGAGGACGCATGGCTGCAGGCCCGAGCACGTGCGTTTTTGGAGCAGGAGTGGCCTGCGGTCATGCCGAGCCAGCGTTGATAGTTTTATTGACATTTTTTTACTTTAAAGGGTACCCTTTAAAGTAGGTTCTGACCTTCTGATAAAGGGACCCCAATTCTTGTTCGTTCCGTTCTGTCAGGATTTTATAAGGGTAACTATAGGAAACAGAAAGACTTGCATATGCAAGTCGCCGGTTCGAGCAGATTTTTTTGAAAATTTCGGTCTTTTCCTCGGCACTTCCCGCCGAAGCGACGTAACTGGTGCGAGCAAAGCTCGCACAAAAGCAGTCGCCAATTTTTTCATGGAGGTGTGTAATAAGATACTTCTTATATGCGCGCAAGTCTACTGACACTGAAGATAAGCAGGTTTTATCTATACAGTCACAGCTAAACGAAGTTCGGGAATATGCAAAACGAGAAAGCCTGCAAATAGTACAAGAGTATCAAGAGGCACGAACAGCCAAGGTGCCTGGGCGGCCAGTATTCGATGAGATGATACGCCGTATAGAGAAAGGTGATGCTGACGGTATAGTAAGCTGGCATCCCGATAGACTTGCGCGCAACAGCATAGACGGTGGCAAGGTAATCTACCTTATAGACATGGGCAAGATCATAGACCTACGCTTTCCAACCTACCGCTTTGACAATAGCGCACAAGGCAAGTTCATGCTTAACATCATCTTCGGTCAGTCCAAGTACTATGTAGATAACCTAAGCGAAAACACAAAGCGAGGTATACGAGAGAAGCTACGGCGTGGTGAGTATCCCGGCTTTGCGCCCGTAGGGTATGTAAATGACGGGAAGGGTAAGATACTCATAGACGAAGCTGCTGCGCCACTAGTAAAGAAACTTTATGTCTTGTGCGCTGAAGGTAAGCATACCTTAGATGAGCTGAAAAAATTGGCGACTGCTTTTGGCTTGGTGAGCAAGAGATGTAAAAGGCCTCTTGTCGTAAGCAATGTCCATAGAATCTTAACGAACGCCTTTTATTATGGTGTGTTTTTTTATAAGGGCGAGCTTTTCCAAGGAGCTCACGAGCCCATAATCACAAAGGAGTTATTCGATAAGGTGCAGGATGTCTTGAAGTTCAGGAGTAAACCGACATTATACAAGAATCGCTATTTTGCCTTTCGTGGCCTCTTGCGGTGCGGTGAGTGCGGTTGTGTCGTCACCGCCGAGAGACAAAAAGGCCATGCCTACTATCACTGCACGAGACGTAAGGGTGAGTGCTCACAGAAGGGTTTCGTTCGTGAGGAAAAGCTCGCCCTGATGATAAGCGAGGCCATCGAAAAGGTGCGGCTCGATGATAAGGTGTTCAATACTATGATTAGAGAGCTTGAGCGTGAGAAGGAGCTCGCGAAGGCGGAGAAGATTCATAACGAGAGAGTGAATGAGACGAGATTGCAGGAGATAGATGAGAAACTTTCGAGGTTGCTTGATTTGTTCGTTGAGGGAGCGATCTCTGCTGATGAGTATAAAGCGAAGAAGGCCTCGCTTATCAATAAAAAAACACACCATTTAGAAAATCCCGAAGGGACTGACGGAAAATGGTTGGAACCGATGCGGGATTTTCTAACTCTTGCTCACCAAGCCAGTTACGTCGCCTCGGCGGGAAGCGCCGAGGAAAAGGCCGAAATTTTCAAAAAAATCTGCTCGAACCACAGACTTGCATATGCAAGTCTTTCTGTTTCCTACGCTTACCCTTATAAAATCCTACTAAATCCAAAAGAACAAGAATTGGGGTGGCTAACGAGATTCGAACTCGTGCTAAAAGAACCACAATCTTTCGTGCTACCACTACACCATAGCCACCACGCGAGCCCGGCAGGATTTGAACCTGCGACCCTCGGTTTAGAAAACCGATGCTCTATCCAACTGAGCTACGGGCCCACAAATATGTCAAAAATCACAATTTTAAATTATCAATTAAACCTTCGATCCATCCCATTATCTTATAAAACAGATTTAAGTCGCACACTATAATTGGAGCAATTCCGTTGCTAAGTTTATTATGGCGCCTGCCCTTTGAACCACTGGTTTTGTAAGTAGTTTTATAGCGTCCTTCTTTAGGAATGTTTGTTAATTCTGACCAATAATTTTCCGCCTTTTCTTTTTCTGTATCTAAATGAATCCTCAAATGCAAACGTAGTTTATCTTCAGGAACACCACATATTTCACGCAACCATTTAAGGATGAACTTAATAAACTCAGGGTCTGTATTAGTAAACTTTACTAAACTATCCTTGGTTTTAGAACCCTCTGTCCAATATGCAATAATGCCGAGCAATTTAAATACATTAGGCTCTATATTTTTAATTTCTTATCTAGCTGCCGCTTTAATTTTTGACGTTCTTTCCAGTTTTCTTTCGTGCAATACCTGACCGGTTTTTATGTTAGCCAATTTTCTTCTTTGCCGAACCCCTTCTGCTGGTATAGATGGAATATCGCGCAACCATAAACTTAATGCAGCTTTTGACACATATAAAAGTTCTCAATTTCTTTGTAAGTGAACCCTTTTTTTCTTAGTTCGACTGCTTTGCCTCTTTCAGTGATCTTCATATTATTTTCAAATATATACGGAGCATGGTCGGGAAGGTGGGATTCGAACCCACGACCTCGTGGTCCCAAACCACGCGCGCTAGCCAAGCTGCGCCACTTCCCGCATTTCTACTTGTTTTCGTCCTGAGCATGCCGGAAAATTGCCAAGCATGTGAAAGACCACGCCCCGGATAAGTTTTTTTCATTATAACAATCACGATTTTAAAAGTCAAGATAATTGGATTTTGAGGCGCATATCTGGTATAATTACATTAGATGAAGTTGTGCAGCGCGTGCCTCCTGGGCATAAAATGCAGATATGACGGCAAATCGAAGCCGCGTAAAAGCGTTATTAAACTGGCGAAAAAAGAAATCCTAATTCCCGTGTGCCCCGAGCAGCTGGGAGGACTGCCAACACCGAGACAGCCATCAGAGCGGAAAGGGGAAAAAGTTATCATGAAAGGAGGGCGAAACGTGACGGAAAATTTCAGAAGAGGCGGGAGAAGCGTCCTGAAAATATCGAAAATTCTCGGCGTAAAAAGCGTTATTTTCAAAGAAAAAAGCCCTTCCTGCGGTTCCGCCGGCGTCGCGACGGAAATTTTACGGAAAAACGGTATAAAGGTGGTATTCCATGCGTAAAAAAAAGATATTGATTATAGATGATGAGAAGACAATTACCGAAGTAATAAAATTCAACCTTGAGGAGACGGGCCTGTACGAAGCCAGGGTTGAGAATAAAGGCTCCCTCGGATTTGCCGCGGCGAAAGAATTCAAGCCGGATTTGATTCTACTGGATCTTATGATGCCGGATACAGGAGGCGATAAAGTGGCCTTTCAGCTTAAAAATTCCAAAGATACCAAAAGCATACCCGTTATACTGCTTACCGCGGTTGTGACAAAACAGGAAGAATACGCTTCCGGCGGCGTTTTAAGCGGGTATCGTGTAATGGCAAAGCCGGTTGATCCGGAAAGTCTTATAGACGCCGTTAGAAAAGCGTGCCCGTGATAAAAGATATTTTGCTTGCCATAATACAGGCGGCCACGGAATTTTTACCCGTATCCTCATCCGGGCACCTGGCGTTTATCTCAAATCTTATCTCGGAACCCGACCTTTTTTTCTTTACGGCGCTTCATCTCGGATCACTCACGGCCGTGGTCATTTTTACTAGAAAAGAGATAGCGGATCTCCTTAGCTTTAGGAAACAATACAGAAAGACATGGCTTCATTTGATAACCGCTACCGTGCCGGCGGCGCTTTGCGGGATTTTTTTTAAAAGCGCGGTAAAAGAAGCGTTTTCATCGTTTTTTTTCATAGGAAGCGCCTTTATTTTTACGGGAATCGTTTTATTTTTTACCAGGTTCTCAAAAATATATTCAGATTTAAATATCAAAAATTCCGCGGTTATAGGGCTTTTCCAGGCGCTCGCGTTATTTCCGGGCGTATCGAGAAGCGCCATGACGGTTTCCTCGGCGCTTTTTTCCGGAATAGAAAAAGAAAAAGCCGTGAAATTCTCATTTTTATTGTTTATCCCCCTTTCCCTGGGGGCGTTTTTATCGGAGGCGGGGGAGGGGTTTTATTTTGACGGAAACCTCATTATTTCCTTTTTTGTCTGCGCGTTAGCCAGCCTGTTTTTTCTCAACCTGCTTTTTCTCATAGTCAGGAAGGGAAAATTCTGGATTTTTTCGATATATTGTTTCGCGGCGGGCTTGATTTCTTTTGTGATCGGGGGTATACTAAGGGCTTAAAGGAGGTAACGGGCATGGCGGAATGGTCTGATTTTTACCGTCAGATGGTGGACAGAAATATAGGGGTTTTATCCCGCGGGGAACAGGACCGCCTTCGCAGGGCTTGTATCGCCGTTACCGGATGCGGCGGCATGGGAGGGCTTTCCGCCGAACAGCTTGTGCGTCTGGGCGTGGGCCATGTAAAAATCGCCGATTTTGACAAATTCGAAACTCACAACCTGAGCCGCCAGCATGGCTCGACAGCCGCCAATGTCGGCCGTCCGAAATCGGAAGTGCTGGGCCGTTATTTCAGGGAAATAAATCCCGAACTTAATCTGGAAATTTTTCCTGACGGCATAAAACCGCAAAACGCGGAACGTTTTCTCGATGGCGCCGAAATAGTGATTGACGGGATGGATTATTCCGGGCTTAAAAACACCATTTCATTGTACAGGGCCGCGAGGCAAAAGAAGTTGTGTATCATTAATCCGAACGCCATAGGTTTTGGCGTAAACGTATTTGTATTCGGGCCCGATACTATTTCCCTGGAAAAATATTTAAATCTTTCCTTAAAAACATTGTTCGCGCCGCATGAGGCGCTGAAAAAACTTATGCCTTACATGCCGAGTTACGCAGACCCGGAAGTGGTTAAAAAAGCGGCGCTCGGGAAAATTAACATACCTAATCTCGCCATGCCCCAGCACCTCGGAACGTCTATCGCGGTTTCAGAAGCGGTCATGATACTCCTCGGAAGGGCCGACGCGCCTAAGGGGCCGGGCCCGCGGATAATAATAATGGATTTGCAGGATAGGAAATTCGAGGTAAGCGGATGAAGCCCGCAAAGCCTATAACAACTTCAATTTTCGAATTTTTTAAAATCGGTCCGGGGCCTTCCAGTTCCCACACGATAGGCCCTATGCGATCCGCTTTGCGTTTTCGGCAGGCGATGCTGCAGCTTTCCAAGGAAGAGCTTAAATCCGCCACGGCAGTCAAGGTGCGGCTTTACGGGTCGCTAAGCGCTACCGGAAAGGGGCACGGCACGGACCGAGCCGTCGCGGCCGGGTTAATGGGATGGAAACCCGATACCTGCGACACAGACGCACTTACAAAACTCCTTAGCCCGGAATTCGAGCGGTACGCCGTTAAAGTGAAAGGAGTCTCGATACCTTTCGACGCAGGAAGCATCATTTTTGATAAGATACGGCATTCTTTCCCGTTCAGGAATACGATGATATTTCGCCTCTGGGCCGGAAAGCGCATACTCTTGAAAAGGGAATTTTATTCGGTCGGAGGCGGAACAGTTTTTCATAAAAGCGAACACAAAATTCGTGTTCCGGCGCCACCTTACGCCTACAGCAGCATGCGGGAATTAAAAAATTTACTCATTTCCCGAAAAATTAGTTTTAGAGAAATTATGCTGCAAAACGAGAAAGCCATCAGCGGAAAAAACAAGGCGGAAATCTACAAAGGGCTTGACAGGATCCTTGAGGTGATGGAGCAATCGGTAGAGAATGGACTTAATACCGAAGGTACGCTGCCCGGCCCTATAGGACTGGCAAGAAAAGCGCCGACTTTGTTCAAGAAGGCCCGGTCGCTTGTTGGCGGCGATACGCCGGACCGTTTCCTTGTGTTTTTAGACGCGTATGCCATTGCTGCTTCGGAGGAAAATGCCGCCTGTCACAGAATAGTCACCGCGCCGACATCCGGTTCGGCAGGGGTTATACCAGGGATCCTGTATTTTTTGAAACATCATTTCTCAAAAACCCGAAAAGATATTTATGACGGCCTTTTGACGGCAGCGGCTATCGGGATGATAGTCAGGCATAATGCCAGCATAGCCGGCGCGGAAGTGGGGTGCCAGGGGGAAATCGGCGTTGCTTCTTCCATGGCAGCGGGGCTTTTGGCTTGCCTGGATGGGAGGTCCATGGAACGAATAGAAAATGCCGCGGAAATCGCTCTTGAACATCACCTCGGAATGACCTGCGATCCCGTGAAGGGATATGTTCAGATACCGTGCATAGAGCGTAACGCCGTAGCGGCGGTAACCGCTTATAACGCTTATCTTCTGGCGGCCTCCGGCGACCCGAAAAAACAAAAACTTAAGTTTGACGAAGTTGTCGAGGCGATGCTGGAAACGGGCCGGGATATGTCGATGAAATACAAGGAAACTTCCAGGGGCGGACTCGCGGTATGCGTGACCAATTGTTAATACGCGAAGGAGAACTTGATGAGTAAAAGAGTTTCTATTTTTTTAATGCTTGGCGTGGCTTTTTTAATTACAGGCAACCTTATCGGCGCAGGTATACTCGGACTTCCCATAATTACGGGGCTTGCCGGCTTTATTCCGGCGTTGGCAGGGATGCTTGTAGTCGGAGGGGCAATGTTTTATACCGCCATTGTTCTCGGGAAAGAGGCAACGGCGGTGCGCAGTAATACGTTTAATTATCCCAGCCTTTACCGTAAGTACCTGGGTTCTGCCGGTAAGTGGGTCGCGATCCTGGCAAATATGATTATACTATACGGCCTGCTAACGGCCTATCTTACCGGCGCCACGACTATTATCGTAAATTTGTTTCATTTTCCGTTTCCGAAAATATGGGTCATGTTAGGTTTCTTTGCCATAATCACGACTCTGACAGTAACCAATATGAGCGTTCTGAAAAAATATAATGCCGTACTTATGTTTCTTCTCTGGGGGTCTTTCGCCGTAATCGTCTGCATATCGGAAAGATATGTTAAGCTTGAGCGGCTGACATACGAACACTGGTCATACCTGCCGCTCGCCATTCCTATAATAGTAACCGCGTTCCACTTTCACAATATAATACCCACGATCTGCCAGGGGTTGAAATGGGATTCCCGGGTCATCTGGAAAACAATGCTTTTCGGAATGATCATAGGGTTGGTAATGAACGCGGTATGGGTCCAGGTAGGGATCGGGGCGCTGCCGCTGAAAGAAGGCGGGCAGAGCATTGTGAACGCATTCGTGCACAATCTTCCCGCGACCGTTCCGATGTCCACGGAAATACATTCAACGGTATTTGGCGTCGGGGCACTGCTTTTCGCGCTTCTGGCAATCGCGACGTCTTATCTTGCCAACGCCACGGGCCTTTTAGCGTTCATAAAGGACCTTACCGTAAATTATTTCAAGATTTCAAGCAGGCCCCTTGTTATCGCGCTTACTTTCCTGCCGCCGCTTATTATATCCATTGTTTATCCGAATATTTTCCTTGATGCGCTGAATATCGTGGGCGGAGTGGGTATCGTTATACTTTTCGGAATACTGCCAAGCATGCTTGCGATAATACGCGCGAAAACAGTTCCAAAACGGGTGCTGGGCGCGGCGATGCTTATTTTATTCACGGTTTTCCTGCTTTTTCAGCTTGGACAGCAATTCGGGCTTATTAAATTTAAATCAGGCAAGACATATACAGCGGGTTTTTCCCGTGATTCTTTAAAAAGGGGATAGCATGGGAAAGGTATCGAAAATAATAGGCTGGGAACTTATTAAAAAATCTTTTGTGCCATTTTTCACGCTTTTTTTATTCGCCGGCGCTTACGTATTTTACAAAATAAAAATAGATCCGGAGATTTCCACGGAACTCCGTGATGGGCTTAAAAAATATATCGCGAGCATACTTATCATATGCATAGCGTTCATCGCCCACAGGATAGCGGACGCGGCCATGGGTTGGTACAGGGAAAATATCGCCGCCAAAACCAAAACCCTGCTTGACGACAAATTAATTCCCATAGTTCGAAGGTTCATAAAGGTGGCTATCTGGGTAATAGCGCTTCTTATCATATTGCCGTTTTACGGGGTAAACATAAGCGCGTTGATTACCGCTCTGGGTGTGAGCTCTCTCGCAATCGCGCTGGCCGCGCAGGATACGATCGCGAATGTTATTGCCGGATTCCTGATCATGATTGATACGCCTTTTATCGAGGGCGATAAAATAAAGCTTCCTTCCGGTGAGATCGTAGAGGTTCTGGATATCGGTGTAAGAAGGTCAAAATTTCTTTCAGCCGATAAGGCGATTGTTATCGTACCAAACGTGGATTTAAGCAAAAGTAAGATCGTAAACTATACTAAAAAATAAGTACAGACGCTGTTTTTTTAAACTAAAATAATCTCGGCGGGCGGGAAGCCGTTGAATCCCGTGGTGGCGCTTGCCGAGGAATAAGCCCCTATGTTTTTTACATAGACGACATCCCCGACATAAAGTTCGGGTATTTCCTCGTTTAGAGATAGTGTATCGTAGGAATCACACGTGGGCCCGGCAAGGGTGCTAAGAAATTTCTGGCCGCGCCTTAAAGTTTTAAATTCATACCTCGCGTGATCGAATACCATGCCGGAGAAATCGGCGTAAATACCGTCATTTAGATAATAGTAATTTTTGTTGTTTCGGAAGGTCCTTCCTATGACCTGTGTAACCAGGATCCCGGCCGGCCCCGCCAGAAACCTGCCCGGTTCAGCGATAAACCTGACATTTTTGTCAAAAAGGGCCTTCATTCGTTTTTTTATCTGGCAGGCCATCCTTTCAAAATTTATCCCGGCCTGTTTATCAAAATGTTGAATCGGAAAGCCCCCGCCTATGTCTAGAATTTTCAATTTTAACCCATTTTTAGCCGCCTCTCTGAAGATACCGGCGGAAGTTTCTATCGCCTGAAGATAATTCTCGACATTCGTTGATTGGGATCCAACGTGGAAACTTACGCCCGCCGGGACTAACCCGAGGGCCTTTGCCTTTCTCAGCATGAAAAACGCTTGTTCCGGATCCGCGCCGAACTTGAGAGAGAGCTCCACGACACTTCCGTCGTTGGCCACTTTGATACGAGCGAGAACACGGGCGCCGGGATGGTATTTCGCGAGTTTATAAAGCTCGGGTTCATTGTCAAAAGTCATGAGCCGCACCCGGCGCTTGCGCGCGAACGTGATATCTTCGGGGGATTTTATGGTATTGGCGAAAACTATTTTCGCCGGTGACGCGCCCGAACGAAGAACCTGTTTCATTTCGGCGGCGCTGGCTACATCAAAACTCGCGCCGAGCTCGACAAATGTTTTAATAATTTTGGGATGAGGATTCGCTTTTATGGCGTAATACGGGGTTACATCCGGCAGGCACTTACGAAATCGCCTGTATTGCCGCTCAAGCACGGAACGTCTTATAAGCATGAAAGGCGTGCGGTTTTTTTTGAGCGCCGCTTTTATGATGGTCTCAATGCCGCTTGCGCCGTTTGATGTGTGCCCGGCCGCGCGGCGTTTAACGGAACCCGCTTCGTATTTAGGCTTTGACAATTTCCTGCTCACGCCGGATGCTGCCGGTGTCATACGCGTTTAACCTTTCCCGGGGATCGACCAAAAATGTCGTGAATTGCCAGACATCTTCTTCTTTGGGCTTGTAGTAGTCAAATTTGGTAAATTTTGTATTTAAGTTTTTAAGTGGCGTCCAATCGACATCCCGTGATACAAATGGTTTTATAAAAGGCATGGCGGTTTCAAGGATCGGTTCGTGATCCACGTCATCCGGCAAAAGGAAACCCCTTCTGGGATTTTTTATCGCCCATACCGCGGCCGCGACTACCGAGATAGCTACCTGAAGCGTGGTTGCCTGCTGGTGCGGCACGAGCCGCCGGGCTTCGTGAATATCAAGTATGCTTCCGCACCACCATGACTTAAAATCGTGCCCCATGAGAAGCACCCCGAGCTCATCGCGGCCGTCTATGATCTCATCGCTCATTATTCTTTGTTTTTCCTGCAGTTTGAACTGCCTCATTTCAAGTTCGTGCAGGCTGTTGATGGCTGCGTTGGAGGGGCAGTACGCGTAGTGTACAGTCGGCCTGTATACGGCTTTGCCGTTTTCCCATACCGTGAGCCGGTCCGAGATACTGAACGCTTCGCCGTGCCGGACAACCATGCCGGTAATCTCACCGCATGGAACCCATGAACGAACCCAGGTTTTCATTCCCAGCGTGCTCAGGCATATCTGGTTTCCTGGGCCGATCTTATGAAAAAAAGCGTTTTTTGGGACATACCGCTCGTGAGTTCCCCAGCCGAGTTCCGCGGGCGCGACGCCTTCCTCAAAAAATCCTTCTATGCTCCATGTGTTTACAAATTCATTTACCTGTTTTGGCTTATCCGTGATCTGCGTGTCTCTTTCGCTTATGTGAATAGTTTTTACTCCGGTAATCTCGGAAAGTTTCGCGAAATTCTTGTCCCGCAAAGCCGCTTCCAGATTTTTCTTTCTCGAATCGCCCGGTTTTTCCTTCAATATTTTTTTAGCGATATCAATTAAAGCGTATTTTGTGAAATGAGATACCAGGCCGGGATTCGCGCCGTGGTCAACGATGGACGTGGGGCCGTTATTATTTTTTTGGGCATCCAGCATTCTCCGGATTTCCATATGCCTTGAATATAGCGTATACTTGGTTGGATTATTGCGCTCGGAATCCTTATAGGGATCCCACTCCTCGACGGAAGTATTAATGTATAGAATATTGTTAAGGCTGCACCACCGGACCATGGCAATGCAGTCGATGTTCCAGGCAAGGTCTATGATCATGTCTCCGGGCCCAACATATTTTTTCAGGAGCCGCGTGAAATTATCGCGGGTAACCCTGTCAATAACGTATTTCACGCCTTTATCCAGGGCATCTTTGACGCGCGCGCGGTTATCGGCAAAATCCATGATCGTTACTCTATCCGCCGGCATTTTTATTAATCTCAGGATAAGCGGAACGGCGCATTGCGAAACAGACCCGCAACCTATAACAAGAAGCTTACCGTTAAACTTCATTTTCAAACCTCCTTTTATTCTAACTCAAAAACAGTATAACATATTTTTTTATTTTTAAAAGAAAAAAATAAAGAAAATATTTTGTTTGGATTTTAACCCTGAAAAATGGTAAACTATTTGCTGAATAGAAGGTATGATCCAATGAAGAAGTGCCCTTATTGCGGAGAGGAAATACAGGATGGGGCGGTATTTTGCAGATTTTGCGCAAGGCGCGTAAAAGGAATTTCTTTTCGCCGTATTTTATTCTTTGCCGTCCTGGCAGGTATCATCATTTTAGTGTTTACACACAAAAAAGAAGCGCGCGAACTTAATTATAACATAAGGCTTTTTTTCGGAAATTTGAACAATCATTACGAGTCCTTTAAAAAAATGATTGAGGATGCCCGGGAAGGCCTGGCCGCGATTAAGGACTATCAGGCGAGACAGGAAGAATATGAAAGGCAGTATGAGCTGCTGAAGCAGGCCGTGCCTGTTGAAAAACCATGAAAGAAAAAACATTTTCAATTTCAGGCGAGAAATGCCTTAAACTGCTTGAAAGCGGAGAAAAGGGATTAGGCGAAAAAGAGGCCGCCGAACGTTTAATTAAATACGGCCCGAATAGTTTAAAATCGTCGAAAAAAATCAACCCGCTTGAACTTTTTATAAAACAATTCAAGAATCTTTTTACGTTTATCCTGTGCGCCGCCATCGCGATATCTTTGGCTATTACCATCTGGGGAAACGAAAATCGCGTAGCGGAATCGGTATTCATTTTTTTGATAATCATCATAAACGCTACCCTGGGATTTATACAAAATTATAAGGCCGCCCGGGGCATGGAAGCGTTAAAAAATATGGTTGTGCCTGCCGCCGCCGTAAAAAGAGAAGGAGAAATCCGCGAGATAGAAGCGACGAAAATTGTACCCGGGGATATTGTTATGCTTTCGGAAGGCATACAGGTTCCGGCTGACGCGCGTATTCTCAAGGCCCATGCTTTAAAAGCCGACGAATCGGCTTTTACGGGTGAAAGCGTTCCGGTTTCTCTCAATAATGAGATTTTGCCCGGCAACACCGCGTTGCAGGACAGGAAGAATATCGCTTACATGGGAACGTACATAACACAGGGGGAGGGCGAAGCGGTTGTCGCGGTTACCGGCATGGATACCGAGCTTGGAAAAATAGCCGAAAGCTTAACAGAGATTAAAGCGAGAAAAACACCTTTTGAGATTGAAGTTGATAAGCTGGCGAAGGAAATTACCGTCGCGATAGGCCTCACGGTTCTACTTGTGGCGGCAATGGCTTTTTTACGCGGACACATGGCCTGGGTTGATGTCCTCATTCTTTGCATGGGGCTTTTTGTCGGCGCGATACCGGAGGCAATGCCGGCAATCGTGACTTTCGCTATGAGCCTGGGAACAAAGCGAATGGCAAAAAGTAACGCCCTTATCCGCGACCTTCCGGTAGTGGCCAGTCTCGGCTCGGTAGACGTTATATGTTCGGATAAAACCGGTACCCTTACCGAGAACCGCATGACGGTGCAAAAACTTTTTTTCGGTGAACATGAGGTGAGTTTCGGAGGGATCGGTTATGAACACGAAGGTCCTATACGGCATAAGGAGAATAAATCCGTCCCGCTTGGGGACCTGGACGTTCTTTTGAAATGCGGCCTGCTTTGCAATGATGCTTCCGCGCAGATAAGGAACGATGATATAAGGTATGTAGGGGATCCGACCGAAATAGCCCTTCTCGTTTCAGCCAGAAAAGCAGGGATTAATATCAGCAGGGAAAAAGCGGCCTGGCCGCGAATAGATGAGGCCCCATTTACTTCTGAAAGAGAAAGAATGACGACGATTCACAAAAATAACGGAAAAATCACGGCATTCTCAAAAGGAGCGCCGGAAGTTATAATAAAAGGCTGTGACCGCATACTGGAGAACGGTAAAATCAACCGGTTTACCCCGGAAAAACAGAAAATGGCCGCGGAAGCGAACCGCGATTTTGCCGAAAATGGGCTGCGTGTACTGGGATTTGCCTGTAAAGATATTTTATCGCCGGAAAAAAAAGAGGATACCGAAAAAAAACAGGTATTTTTAGGATTGCAGGCGATGATGGATCCACCCCGCCATGAGGTAAAGGGCGCGGTTGATACCGCCCGCGCCGCCGGAATTCGAACGGTTATGATCACGGGCGATAACGCCGTTACCGCCGCGGCGATAGGGCGCGAACTGGATTTTGGCCAGAACGCCGTTACGGGAGGCGACCTTAGAGGGCTTTCTGAAAATGACCTTAAACGTGAAGCCGAAAAAGTCGATATAGTGGCCAGGGCTCTCCCGCAGGATAAACTAAAAGTCGCTGAAGCGCTTGAGAAAGACCTGCATGTGGTCGCGATGACCGGGGATGGCGTAAATGACGCCCCCGCGCTTAAAGCGGCCGACGTAGGTGTTGCGATGGGGCTCAGGGGAACCGACGTGGCGAAAGACGCATCAGGGATGATTCTCCTCGATGATAATTACAAGACGATTGTGGATGCGGTGAAGGAAGGCAGGACTATTTACGACAATATACGCAAATTCGTGAATTATCTTATTACCTGCAATCTTGCCGAGGTTTTTGTAATTTTTTTCTGTTCAATCGTGGGCAGGATTCCTCTTACTGTCATACAGATCCTGTGGATTAATATTGTTACCGATACCACTGTTGCCATGTCGCTCGCTTCGGATCCGCCGAACGCGAAGATAATGACAAGGCCCCCGCGCCCGAAGAAAAAAGGCATAATAGACGCCCGGCTGAAATGGCTCGTTGGCCTGATAGGAGCGAAAAAGGTAGTGGTGCTTCTCTCGGTTTTTGCCATAGGCATTAAAATGGGAGGGAACGAACTCGCGAATACCATGCTTTTTACAACTATCGTTCTTTATGCTTTTGTGCGGATAACGGTCATACGTACCGAAGAACAGGTGCCTATATTCATAAACAAGTGGGTAAATCTCGCGATTCTCGTATCGTTGGGGCTTCAGATGATGGTGCTTTATACCCCGCTTAAAGGCATTTTTCACGTCGTATCGCTCGGATTAAAGCCGTGGCTTGTCATGCTTTCTTTCACGGCCGCTTCATGGGCACTGGGAATAGTAATCACGAAAATGGTTATCAAAAAAGTCCCGTATTAAATAAAACTAAATGAAAGCGGATATTTAAAGGAATCGTTATATGAAAACAGCGGTAATCTATTACTCGTATTCAGGAAACACGCATCGCGCGGCGCATGCTATAATGGATTTTTTAAAGAATAAAAATGAGAGCGCCATCGCGGTAAGAATAAGGCCTTTACGGGAAGTAACGAGTTTTTTTGGGCAATGCAAAGAAGCTTTTCTCGCTAAAAAACCCGAACTTTACAGGACGCTAATTGACCTTAAGGATTTTGACCGCATCATTCTCGGAAGTCCGGTCTGGGCTTTTAAACCGGCTCCCGCGATAAATACCTACCTGGATCAATGCGGTTCATTAAAAGGCAAAGAGGCGATTTCTTTTGTTACTTACGGAAGCGGCGCCGGAAAGGAAAAGGCTCTTCTGATAATGAAAAAGGGGCTTCTCGCGAAAGGCGCGCGTGTAACGGGAACAATGTCGTTCCAGCAGGGCGAGGACGCGGGGGAATGCAGAAGAAAAGCGAAAAAAATACTATGAAAAAGGAGTTTTATGAAAATTGAAGAAATAAGAACCGAAAATTTGCAGATAGAAAAATTTATTAAAGAAAAGGCCGGTGAGATATCTTCCACTGTGGGAAAGGCTCTGGCCGTGAATGCCCTTTCCGGAGGCGTTGATTCCGCGGCCGTTACCATGCTCGGGCACAGGGCGCTGGGGCAGAGATTAAAAACGTATTTTGTGGATCACGGATTGATGAGAGAAGGGGAGCCCCAGAGAATTGCGGCGATTTTCAAAAAATTAGGGGTAAACGTGGAAATCGTGGACGGGAAAAAAGAATTTTTCGATGGCCTCAAGGGTAAAACGGATCCGGAGGAAAAGAGAAACGCCATTACTAACGCGTTTTACAAAGAGGTTTTCGGGGATCTCGTAAAAAAAAGCGGCGCTAAATATCTTCTACAGGGAACAAATTACACGGACGTGGAGGAGACGGTTGCCGGTGTCAAGAGGCAGCACAACATACTGGAACAGCTTGGAATCGATACACAGGAAGTTTACGGGTACAGGGTGATAGAGCCGATAATACAGCTCAGGAAAACAGGTGTGCGTGAAATCGCTAAAGCCCTTGGGCTTCCGGAAGAGATATACAATAGGCCGCCTTTCCCGGGCCCGGCCCTGGCGACGAGGATCATAGGTGAGATTACGCCTGAAAGGGTAAAACTCGTAAAACAGGCCACGGCAATCACGGAAGATGCGCTGCGCGAAATAAAAGCGTTTCAATATATGGCGATCCTGCACGAGGACAGGGTTACCGGTGTCCGGGACGGAAAAAGGGATTACGGATTGCAGGTGGAAATAAGATGCTGGGATTCCACGGACGCTGTAACCGCTTCGCCTACCAGGCTCTCTTTTGATATCCTGGAAAAAATAGCGGACAGGATAACCGGGGAAGTTCCGGGTGTAGTGAGCGTTACCTATAACGTGACGAGTAAACCGCCTTCAACCATAGAAGCGGTATAAGGCGCAGATTAAAACGGATACCGGAAAAACGGATTTAAACAGATCCGATCAGATCTGTTTTTTAACCGGTAAGAATCCATGTTATAAAAAATGAAGATAAAAAAATTCATAAAAACCAATTTCAGACATTTCAACGCCGCGGTACTTGCCGAGGCGGCGGAAGCATATGTCCTTCATCTCAGGAAAGGAGGCAGGATGTTTCTTGCCATGGCGGGAGCGCTTTCTACCGGTGAAATAGGTGTTTCTCTTGCCGGGATGATAAGAAAAGGAAAGGTACACGGTATTTCTTGCACAGGGGCCAATCTTGAAGAGGACATATTCAACCTGATCGCCCACAAGCACTACAGGCGGATTCCCCACTACAGGCATCTTACGGCCGAAGATGAATTGCGGCTCAAAAAAAGCCATCTTAACCGTGTTACGGATACCTGTATACCGGAAGAAAAAGCGGTACGGATCCTGGAAAAAAAGCTTTTTTTCTTTTGGAAAAAAGCGGAGGATGAAGGTAAGAAATTTTTTCCGTATGAATTTATTTATCAACTTATAAGGGGAGGCGAACTAAAAAGGTACTATGAAATTAACCCCGAACACAGCTGGGTTATCGCCGCCTGCGAGAGGAATATCCCTATTTTTACTCCGGGATGGGAAGATTCCACGCTTGCCAACGGCCTGGTGGCGGCCGTGAAAAAAAAGCGCTTTAAAAGTTTCGATTTTGTCAAAAGCGGCCCCGAGCAGATGGATTACCTTATTGACTGGTATCTTAAGAACTCAAAAAGGAGGGCAATGGGTTTTTTCCAGATAGGCGGCGGGATTGCCGGTGATTTTCCAATATGCGTAGCGCCTCTTATAAGACAGGACATGCGGAAAAACTGCAAACTATGGGGATATTTTTGCCAGATAAGCGATAGCACGACTTCTTACGGCTCTTACAGCGGGGCCGTTCCCAATGAAAAAATCACATGGGAAAAACTGGGAGTCGATACGCCGAAATTTCTGATAGAATCAGACGCGAGTATTGTCGCCCCGCTTATTTTCGGGTACGTATTAAATCAATGAAACCATCCAGGCATGTTATAGCGTCCGCCTTCGCGGGCGGATTGCTCGCATTTTTTACGAAATCAGTTTATGCGGGGATACTATGCCTCGCTTCCGGGGTTCTCGTGGATTTTGACCACGTCATAGAATACATTATCCATCACAGGTGGAAAAATTTAAGTTTAGGAAACATATATCACGTAAGCGAACAGACCAATTACAGGAATAGCGCGGAAGGGTTCAAAAAATTATATCTTCTGTTCCATTCGGCTGAAATCGCCATTTTGCTTCTGATAGCCGCGGTATACACGAAAAATATATATATACTGGCCATTGCTACCGGTTATTCCCTGCACATTATCCTGGACTGTATAGGAAATCCGATGCAAAACATCGCCTATTTTATACTCTGGCGCGCCACAAAGGGGTTTGAGACCGACAAACTGTTTGATGATGGAAAATGTTGACATAACCGTTATAGGAGCCGGTGTAATCGGCCTGGCGGTTTCATATCTTCTTTCCGGCGCCGGTAAAGAGGTGGCTGTAATTGAAAAAAACCCGTCTTTTGGACAAGAGGCGAGTTCGAGGAATTCAGAGGTAATTCACGCGGGATTGTATTACCCCAAAAACAGCCTTAAATCCCTTACGTGTATCCGCGGAAAAAACCTTTTATATGAGTTATGCTTAAAGCGAAATATCCCGCAAGAAAAAGTAGGGAAAATTATAGTTGCCCGTGATAAAAAAGATTTTCTCGAAATAAACAAGATTTATGAAAACGCCTTAGAATGCGGCGTAAAAACTTTAAAATTTTTAAGCATAAAAGAAATAAAAAAACTGGAACCCCGGGTCAATGCCAAATCCGCGATTTTTTCGCCCGAGTCAGGTATTCTGGATTCCCATAGTTTAATGGAATTTTTTTACCGTGAGGCAAAAAGCAGAGGCGCTGATTTCGCTTTTTCCGTGGAGGTAACAGCCGTAAAAAAGGAAAAATCCGGATATAAGATCACGGTACGCGAGCCAAAAAAAGATTTTTTTACCTTTCGCACTTCCTGCGTGATTAATTGCGCGGGATTGTATTCAGGCGCCGTTGCCGCGCTCACGGGAATAGACCCGGACAAATTCGGTTACTCTATCCATTATTGCAAGGGCTGCTATTTCAGGATAAACAATACGAAAAAGTTTTCCGTGAAACGCCTAATTTATCCGCCGCCTACAGAAACAGGCCTTGGCATTCATGTTACCCCGGATCTGGCCGGGGGATTGAGGATCGGCCCGGACGCGGAATATGTTAAATGCATAAATTACGACATCGATGAATGGCGGAAGAAGATTTTTCTTGATTCTGTCTCAAAATTCCTGCCGGCCCTGGAAGAGACGGATTTAAGTCCGGATACCGCGGGTATAAGGGCTAAACTGCAGGGCGAGGGCGGGGGATTCCGGGATTTTGTGATAAAAAACGAAGAAGAAAAGGGATTTCCGAATTTCGTTAACCTTATCGGAATAGAATCACCGGGGCTGACCGGCTCGCTCGCGATAGCGGAAAGGGTGTTATCATGCTTAAACATTCATTGATGGTGGGATTCAGTTTTGGGCTGACCAGCGGTATTATCACGACACTTGGCCTTATGGTGGGTTTAAATGCCGGCACGCATTCAAAACTCGTCGTAATAGGAGGCATATTAACCATCGCGATCGCGGACGCGTTCTCGGACGCTTTGGGAATACATATTTCGGAAGAGTCTGAAGGCAAGCATACGCACAGACAGGTATGGGCGGCGACACTGGCCACTTTTTTGTCAAAATTCATTTTCGCTTTAACATTTATTATCCCTGTTTTAATGTTTGAGCTTAATACAGCCGTTCTGGCAAGCATAATATGGGGCCTCACGGTGCTTTTTGTTTTCAGTTTTAAAATGGCGCGTGAGCAAGGCGGGAACCCGTGGAAAGTCGTGGCCGAGCATATCAGCATTGCCGCGATCGTTATATTTATCACACATTACATAGGCGGCTGGATGTCGCTTATTTTGAGTTAAATGAGTAATAATTCACGGTATTCTTTTCAAAAAAATATTAGGGATTTAATCTAACTGTTAAAAGAAACAGTTTAGCGAAGATAAGCCCGTGAAAATATCTGCCGGAAAAATATTGACAGAAAAGAAGGAGTGTGCTATAATCCCGAACGAAGATTGGCACATGAGACAAGGACGTCTTTTCCTTATTTAACGATGCGGAAAAGGCGTTTTTTTATGTGTAAAAATTAAAAATGAAAATACTAAGAAAAAATATTCTGGCTGAAAATCCCACCGGCAGGATTATAAAAATAGACGTTCATGCCCCTCTCGAGGCGCGTAAGGCGGGGGCCGGGCAGTTTGTGGTTTTGATGGTCAAAGAGGAAGGCGAGCGAATCCCGCTGACTGTCGTGGGGACAGATAAGAAAGCGGGATATATTACCTTGATTTTTCAGGAACTGGGATTAACGACAAAACTTCTCGGGAAATTAAATCCGGGGGACTCGCTTTATGCCCTGGCGGGGCCGCTCGGGCATGCCACAGAGATTAAAAAATTCGGAAAAATTATTTTAATAGGCGGAGGGGTTGGTATCGCGGAAATTTATCCGGTAGCCGCGGCGATGAAAAAAGCGGGAAATCATGTAGTAACGATTATAGGCGCGAGGATGAAAAGCCTGCTGATACTTGAGGATGAGTTGAGGGCCGTTTCCGACGAATTACATATCGCCACCGATGACGGTTCTTACGGCAGAAAAGGTTTCACGACGGATATTTTGAAGGAACAACTGTTATTTCGGGGCGCCAGGGGAGCTGAAAAGCCCTCTTCAGAAAATATTGATTTAGCTGATCCCATGCGACGGCCCGCGCATGACAGGGTTAATCTGGTATATGCCGTAGGCCCCATACCGATGATGCGGCTGGTTTCCCGGATAACAGGGGATTTCAAAATTAAAACCCTTGTTTCCCTGAATGCGCTTATGGTTGACGGGACCGGCATGTGCGGTTCCTGCAGGGTAAGCGTAAACGGCGAGGTGAAATTTAGCTGTGTAGACGGCCCGGAATTTGACGGAAGCCTGGTTGACTGGAAAGAGCTGGATAAAAGAAACCGGATTTACGCCGACAAAGAAAAACACATATGTAAGCTGAATGAGGCCACGCTTTACGGGCGAGAGCGGCGCGAATCATAGAAACGAATTTAACCTGAGGTTTAATCGCGGCAAGACCCGCCGGATCGGAGAAAATGAAAAAACAACCGATACAACCGAAAGAGAAAGACGTTGGTTCGAGGATATCCGGATTTGACGAAGTCGTTTCCTGCTATACGGAAAAAGAAGCGCTCGAGGAGGCAGGGCGTTGCCTCCAGTGTAAAAACCCGGCCTGCATTAAGGGGTGCCCCGTTGGAATAGATATCAAAAAATTTATTTTTCAAATTACAAAAAAAGATTACAGGGGCGCATATCTTACGATAAAGGAAAAGAACAATTTTCCGTCTATATGCGGCCGCGTGTGCCCGGCGGAATATCAATGCAGAAAGGCATGCGTACTTACAAAAAAAGGCTCATCCTTTGCTTCCGAACAGGCGATTAATATCCATTTACTCGAGAGATTCGCCGGGGACCGGGGAATGAATTTTTCATTAAGAGGGAATGGGATCGCTTCGGATATTCCTCGCGCGCGCGCCAACGAAGCCAAAGCAGCCGTGGTCGGTTCTGGCCCGGCCGGGCTTTGCTGCGCGGGAGAACTCGCGAGGGCGGGTATTAAGGTAGTTATGTTCGAATCTCTTCATAAAACCGGCGGTGTTTTACGTTACGGCATTCCTCCTTTTCGCCTGAGGCAGGACGTCCTGGATTTTGAGATAAATTACTTAAAAGAAATGGGAGTGGAAATCAGGACGAATACCATTATAGGGAACGCCATAAGCCTGGAAGAACTTTTTAATGAAGGTTTTTCCTGCATATTTCTCGGGCTCGGGGCCGGCACGCCTTCTTTTCTCGGGGTACCGGGCGAGAACCTGTGCAATGTTTATTCGGCAAACGAATTTTTAACCAGGGTCAATTTAATGGGCGCTTTCGGGTTCCCGCGGCGCCATACGCCCATTAATACAGGTAAGCGCGTCGTGGTTATAGGCGGGGGCAATACCGCTATGGACGCTTCGCGAGTAGCCCTGCGGCTTCAAAAAATGAATAATATCGCCCCGGACGTCACTGTTTTTTACAGGCGTACCGAAAAAGAAATGCCGGCGAGGCGGCCGGAAATAAGACATGCCAGGGAGGAAGGCGTAAAGTTTGAATTCCTGGTTCAGCCGGTGGGCTTCTCCGGTGACGAAGAAGGCCGCCTGGGGAATATAAGATCCTTAAGGTGTAAATTGGGTGAAGCGGATTCGAGCGGAAGAAAACGGCCGATCCCTATCGAAGGCAGCGTTTTTGAATACCCCTGTGATATAGCGGTTATCGGAGTGGGCCTCGGGGCGAACAAAGTGCTTACGAAGGTTACACCCGGGATAAATACCGATAAATGGGGAGATGTCCTGGTAAATTCCGAGACCATGGAAACATCGATAAAAAATGTTTACGCCGGCGGTGATATTGTCGGCGGTGAAGGTACGGTTATCGAAGCGATGGGCATGGCAAAACGCGCCGCCGCGGCTATGCTAAAAAATCTTAAATAGAAACGTTACATTGTTTGAAAAAAGGCCGCGCCTTTGTTATAATAAACCGGTTGCGGTAGGGCTGAATAGGCGCTTTAAATAGGGAGGATAAAAAAATCATGAAAGATCCACAAACGGCAATGAATCCTAACAGGATAGTTCAATATCTTGGAAAACCGCGGGAAGAATTTACCAAAAAAGACCTGATAAAGTTTATAGAGGAAAATAAAATTGAAATGGTAAACTTCCGTTATGTAGGCGGAGATGACAGGCTGAAAACCCTTAATTTTATAATTACCGGAAGGGACCAGCTGGACCGGCTGTTATCAACCGGGGAAAGGGTAGACGGCTCAAGCTTACTTCCCTACATTGACGCGGCGTCAAGCGACCTGTATGTTATTCCACGTTATAAGACCGCGTATGTGAATCCATTTTCCGCGATTCCTACAGTAGACATACTCTGTTCTTACCATACAAGCGAAGGCGCACGCCTTTCGAGTTCCCCCGAAAATATTCTCAGAAAAGCCGGCGAAACACTTAAGAGTAAAACCGGGTTAATCCTCGAGGCCATGGGGGAACTGGAGTATTACGTTTTTTATGACAAACAACAGCTTTATCCCGCCACGACGCAGAAGGGTTATGAGGAATCCGCCCCCTTTTCCAAATGGGAAAATCTAAGATGCGAGGCGATGCAGGCGATTGCCCGTGCTGGAGGAAAAATAAAATATGGCCACTCCGAGGTGGGCAATATTTACGGAAAGGACCATGAAAAGGAACAGCATGAGATCGAGTTTTCTCCCGTGCCTGTAGAAGATGCGGCCGACCAAATTATTATCGCTAAATGGATTTTAAGAATGATCGGTTATAAATATGGTGTAACGATCAGCTTTGCCCCGAAGATCATGGTTGGACATGCCGGCAGCGGCCTTCACATTCATACAAGATTGGTTAAGAATGGGAAAAATATGATGGTTAAAAGAAACAGGTTAAGCGATACAGCTAAAAAAGCCATCGCGGGTTATTTACAATTAGCCCCTTCCCTGACCGCCTTCGGCAATACCGTGCCGACTTCTTACCTGAGATTGGTTCCTCATCAGGAGGCGCCGACAAGTATATGCTGGGGGGACAGGAACCGTTCCGTACTTGTAAGGGTTCCACTTGGTTGGATAGGTGTTGAGAATATGATTAGAGACGTTAACCCGCGGGAAAGCGGGAGGATTCCGCAATCCATTGATAAGCAAACGGTGGAATTTCGCTGTCCCGACGGTTCGGCCAGCATCTATCTCCTGTTGGCGGGGCTGGCAGTGGCAGCCCGGCACGGGTTGGAGATGAAAAACGCTTTAGAACTCGCCGATAAACTTTACGTTGATGTGAATATTTTTTCTTCCGAACATAAAAAAATCGCGGAAAAATTATCTTCACTCCCCTCATCATGCTGGGAATCGGCCAAATGCCTTCTCGCGGATCGCCGGATTTATGAAAAGGACGGTATTTTTTCCCCGGGGGTAATAGACGGAATAGCGAAAAAACTCGAGGGCTATAACGATAAAGACCTTAGCAAAAAATTATACGGCAAGGAAAATGAGATCAAAAAATTAATCGATAAATACCTGCATTGCTCGTAAGCGTGCGAACGGAGGGAAATATGTCAAAGAAAATCGAAGAATTTATGGGGAAAATTTCGGAGCGCAACCCGGGGGAAGCCGAATTTCATCAGGCGGTAAGGGAAGTCGCCGAATCCGTAATGCCTTTTCTGGAAAAGAATCCGAAATACCTGAAGGCCAGAATAATGGAACGCATTGCCGAGCCGGAACGGGTGATAATGTTCAGGGTTCCCTGGGCGGATGACAGGGGGGAGATACACGTAAACCGCGGATACCGTATAGAAATGAACAGCGCTATAGGCCCCTACAAGGGAGGGCTTCGTTTTCACCCCACGGTTAATCTTGGAATTTTGAAATTTCTTGCTTTTGAACAGGTATTCAAAAATAGCCTTACCACTTTGCCTATGGGCGGCGGCAAGGGAGGTTCTGATTTTGATCCCAAAAGAAAATCCGATAACGAGGTAATGAGATTTTGCCAGAGTTTTATGACGGAACTCGCCGGGCACATAGGGCCTGATACAGACGTACCGGCCGGTGATATAGGAGTGGGGTCGCGTGAGATCGGATTCCTTTTCGGACAGTATAAAAAAATCCGCAATGAATTTACCGGAGTGCTTACGGGAAAAGGAATCGGCTGGGGAGGAAGCCTTATAAGGCCGGAAGCGACCGGATACGGCACGGTCTATTTTGCCAGGGAAATGCTGGAAACAAAAGGCGAATCTATCGAAGGCAAGATTTGCGTTGTTTCCGGTTCGGGTAATGTTGCGCAGTATACCGTAGAGAAACTCCTGGAGCTGGGCGCCAGGCCTGTTACACTTTCTGATTCAAACGGCTACATATACGATAAACGCGGCCTGAACAAGGAAAAACTAGAGTTTGTAAAGAAAATCAAAAATGTAAAACGCGGGCGCATAAAAGAATACGCGAAAGAATACGATTGCGAGTATTTTGATTCGGCAAAAGGAAACAGGCCGTGGGAAATCAAATGCGAAATAGCATTTCCTTCAGCCACGCAGAATGAAATACATGAAAAGGACGCCAGGCACCTCATAAAGAACGGCTGCATATGCGTTTCGGAAGGCGCCAACATGCCTACTACGCCTAAGGCCATCGAAATATTTAAAAAGGCCAAAATTCTATACGGGCCCGGCAAGGCCGCGAACGCCGGAGGGGTTGCCGTATCAGGACTTGAAATGTCCCAGAATACTCAGAGAATCTCCTGGGACAGGGAAGAAGTGGATAAGAAGCTCGAAGAGATAATGGTCAAAATACACAACACCTGCCTCAAGTACGGCAAGGAAGGCAAGTTTATTAATTATGTAAAAGGGGCAAATATCGGAGGATTCGTAAAAGTTGCTGACGCGATGCTGGATCAGGGGCTGGTATAGAAAGACATGACGGGAACACCCAGAAAACAACCTTCCTATAAAGCGTATATCGAGACATTAAGCAGGATTAGCAAGGCGATTACTTCCGAACTTTATCTAGAAGATCTGCTTAAGCTTATTGTTACATTAACGGCGAACACGATGAGGGCGAAAATATGTTCGTTGTGGGTTCTTGATGAAAAAAGCGGAAAACTCACCATAAGGGCCACGCAGGCGATGAGTAAGGAATATCTGAGAGAAAGAAGTTTGAAGGTTGGCGAGGGTGTCGTGGGGATGGTTGCAAAAGAAAAAAATCCGGTTGTCATCGAAAACGTTCTCGAAAGCGCTTCTTACAAGGAGAAAAAACTGGCGGAAAAGGAAAAATTGGTTTCTATGTTAAGTGTGCCGATGATGATAAAGAAAAGGGTAATTGGCGTTGTTAACTGTTATACCACGGCACAGTACAAATTCAGTAAAAGTGATATAATACTTTTGAGCGCGGTAGCCAATCAGGCCGCCGTCGCTATCGAAAATACAGAACTTTTGGTGAAAACGAAAGTTGTCAGGGAAGAACTGGAAGCGAGAAAAAAAATAGAGAAAGCCAAAGGGCTTTTAATGCAGGAACAGGGCTTGAGCGAAGAGGAGGCGTACAACCTGGTAAGAAAGTCCAGCATGGACAAGCGCATGCATATGAAAGAAATAGCAGAGGCAATAATACTTTCCCACGATATCAAGAGAAGAATTAAATAAAAAATCATGCCTAAGAGAAAAGACATACGAAAAGTTCTTATAATAGGATCGGGGCCTATAATTATAGGGCAGGCCTGTGAGTTTGATTATTCCGGCACGCAGGCGTGCAAGGCGCTTAAGGAAGAGGGCTACGAGGTGGTGCTGGTCAATTCCAACCCCGCCACGATAATGACGGATCCGGGCATGGCCCATAAAACCTACGTTGAACCGCTTACCATTGAAAGTGTTGAAAAGATAATAGAAAAAGAAAAACCCGACGCCCTTCTCCCCAACCTCGGGGGGCAGACGGGCCTTAATCTTGCCTCGGAACTTCACAAAAAAGGTATTTTAAAAAAACACAATGTTGAGGTTATCGGTGTTAAGGCTGATGCCATAGAGCGCGGAGAAGACAGAATCGCCTTTAAGGAAACGATGAAAAGGATTAAGGTCCCTATTCCTAAATCCGAACCTTCTCATTCGGTTGAAGAAGCGGAAAAAATAGCCGAAAAGCTAGGATATCCGGTAGTTCTTAGGCCGGCTTATACAATGGGGGGGACAGGCAGCGGAATAGCATATAACGTGGAAGAGCTTCGCGCTATAGTGAGCAGGGGCCTTGCCGCGAGTATCGTGCACCAGGTCCTGGTGGAAGAATCGGTTCTCGGATGGGAAGAGCTGGAACTTGAGGTTGTGAGAGACAGGAAGAACAATAAGATCACCGTTTGTTTTATAGAAAACATAGACGCGATGGGCGTTCATACAGGAGACAGCTTTTGCTCGGCTCCGATGCTTACCGTTCCGGAGGCCTTGCAAAAGCGCATGCAGGAACTGTCCTACAGGATTGTTGACGCGATCGGCGTGCTGGGGGGTACAAATGTCCAGTTCGCGCATAATCCCGAAAACGACCGCCTTGTCGTAATAGAAATAAATCCCAGAACTTCAAGGTCATCGGCGCTTGCCTCTAAAGCGACGGGTTTTCCTATAGCGCGCATTTCCGCGAAATTAGCCTCGGGTATAAATATGGATGAGATCCATTACTGGCGAAAGGGAACGCTTGAAAAATACGCGCCCTGGGGCGACTATATCGTTATTAAATTCGCGCGATGGGCGTTTGAAAAATTTCCGCGCGCGAAAAATCTACTCGGGACACAGATGAAAGCGGTGGGCGAAGTAATGGCGATAGGAAAGACATTCAAGGAAGCGTTCCAGAAAGCGATACGTTCTCTGGAGATAAAGCGTTACGGTCTTGGCTTTGCCAAAAACTTTAAGGGGCTGGATCCGGCTAAACTGAAAGAAAAACTTTCTTACCCTTCCAGCGAGCGCGTTTTCCTTATTTATGAAGCGCTTCGTAAAGGCATGAGTGCGGAGGAACTTTATCGCCTCACCCACATAGGGCGTTGGTTCATAAATGAAATAAAGGAACTTGTCTGTTTTGAAGAAGAGATCCTCGGTTTTAAGTGGAAGGATCTCCCGGACGGCAAACTCATAAAGGCCAAGAAATGGGGCTTTTCCGACAGGTATCTTTCCGGGCTTTTCGGGATAAAAGAAAAGGAAGCGAGAAAGAGAAGAATCGCCCTCGGGATGACAGAAAAATTCGCGACAGTTCCTGTAAGCGGCGTAAAAGACAAATCCTATTATTATTCCACCTACAACGCGAATGACACGGTGAGCGTTTCACCGAATAAAAAAGTAATGATTCTCGGCGGCGGCCCCAACAGAATAGGCCAGGGAATAGAATTCGATTATACTTGCGTTCACGCGGCATTCGCCCTGCGCGATGAGGGATACGAGTCGATCATGGTTAACTGTAATCCGGAAACTGTTTCCACCGATTATGACACCTCTGACAAACTTTATTTTGAACCGCTTACGGTCGAGGATGTGCTTTCAATTTATGAAAAAGAAAAACCAACAGGCGTTATTGTGCAGTTCGGGGGGCAGACCCCTCTTAACATAGCGCAGGAATTAAAAAATAACGGCGTAAAAATTTTGGGAACAAGTCCTGAGAACATCCATCTTGCCGAAGACAGGGAACGTTTCCGGGAGAGGATGATAAAGCTTGGCATTCCTCAGCCGGAGAGCGGGACGGCCCGTTCACTAAAAGAGGCGCTCAAAATTACGGACAAAATAGGATACCCGCTCATGGTAAGGCCTTCTTATGTTCTGGGCGGCCGCGGCATGGAAATAGTGTATGATGAGATAAGTTTAAGAAGTTACGCCGAGAAGGCGATAGAGGTAAGCCCCGCGCACCCTATGCTTATAGACAGGTTCCTTGAAGAGGCCCTTGAGGTGGAGGTTGACGCTCTCTCCGACGGGGAAGATACTTTTGTCGCCGCTGTGATGGAACACATAGAACTTGCCGGCGTCCATTCGGGTGACAGCGCCTGCGCTATCCCGAAAAGGACCATTAAAGAGAAGCATGTGAAAACCATAGAAAAATATACGGCCGAGATCGCGAAAGAACTGAAAGTCGCGGGTCTCATGAATATACAATACGCGATATGCAACGATACGGTTTATATTCTGGAAGCGAACCCGCGCGCTTCCCGTACGGTTCCTATTGTTTCCAAGATCATGGGTATTCCGGTGGCCAGGATAGCCACGCAGGTTATGCTTGGCAGGAAATTGTCGGAATTCCCGGAATTGAAAAAGAAAAAACTGCCCTATGTCGGCGTTAAGGAAGCGGTTTTTCCGTTTAACATGTTTCCGGAAGTGGACCCGCTTCTTGGCCCGGAAATGAGGGCGACCGGGGAGGTCATGGGTATCGCGGACACCTTCGGTATGGCTTACTATAAAGCGCAGGAAGCCGCAGGCACGAAATTGCCCTTAAAGGGCAGCGTTCTGCTCACGGTAGCCGATAAAGATAAAAAGCATCTTGTGCCTATCGCCGAGCGCCTTAAAAAACTCAAGTTTAATATTTTGACAACCGCCGGAACCGGACGTTTCCTGAAGAAAAAAGGAATAGAAAGCTCCGGAATAAATAAAGTTCATGAAGGAAGGCCCAATATCGCTGACGCGATCAAAAACGGAGAGATAAATCTTATTATCAATACACCCGTAGGGCGCAGCTCAAAGTATGACGACAGCTACATACGCATAAAAGCCATACAGCACAGGATACCCTATATTACCTCGCTCACGGCTGCCGAAGCGAGTATAGAAGGTATCGAATGCGCGTTGAAATCCAAAATTTTGCCGAAATCACTGCAGGACTATTATAAAATACCACTTTCAGATAAATAGAAGAGGAGGGCGTCATGATGGCGACTGATGTTAAGGTTAACACGGAATTGGCCAAAGAAATGGGTCTTACGAGCGGGGAATTCGATAAAATAAAAAAATTGCTGGGGCGTGACCCGAATTTTACGGAACTCGGCGTTTTTTCGGCAATGTGGTCCGAACATTGCAGCTATAAAAATTCAAGAAAACTCTTTAAACTGTTTCCGACCGGCGGAAAGCGGGTTCTCGTGGGCGCCGGGGAAGAAAATTCCGGCATTGTCGATATAGGAGACGGTATAGGCGTAGCTTTTAAAATAGAATCCCATAATCATCCTTCGGCCATAGAGCCTTTCGAGGCCTCGGCAACCGGCATAGGGGGTTGTTTAAGGGATATATTCACAATCGGCGCTAGGCCTGTAGCCGGTATGGGCGCGCTTCGTTTCGGAAATTTAGACAGCAAAAAAGTTAAATTTTTGTTTAAAGAGGTAATAAGGGGCCTTGCCCATTACGCCAATACAGCGGAAATTAGCGCTGTCGGAGGCGATGCCTATTTTGATGAAAGCTATGAAGGTAATCCCCTGGTCAACGCTTTCGTCGTGGGTATAGTCAAACATAAAGACATTGTAAGGGGAGCCGCCTACGGCGTGGGAAACCCGGTTTACTACATAGGCGGAGATACCGGAAGAGATGGTGTTGGTGGAGCGAGTTTTGCCTCGCAGGAGATAACGGAGGAATCATCTTCTGTAGAAAACGCGGTTGCCATAGGCGATGCTGAGCTTGGAAAGCGCCTGAGAGAAGCCTGCCTCGAAATGATAGAGAAAGGCCTCGTTGTCGGTATGCAGGATATGGGGGCGGCCGGCCTTACGTGTTCTTCGTGTGAGACGGCGTCAAGAAGCGGAACCGGCATAGAGATAGACGTTTCGCTGGTTCCCCGGAAAGAAAAAAATATGACGCCTTATGAAATATTGCTTTCCGAATCGCAGGAGAGAATGCTCGCCATTTTAAAAGATGGCAAGGAAAAAGAAGCTCTCGAGGTTCTTAAAAAATGGAAAATAAACGCGGTTAAAATAGGAAAAGTTACAGATGACAGGATAATGAGGGTTAAAGACGGTGGCCAGATTGTGTGTGAAATTCCACCCGATGCCCTTACGAAGCAAGCCCCCCTTTACGACAGGGAAACAAAAAAGCCGGCATATCTTAAAGAAGCGCAGAAATTAGATGTATTATCGGTAAAAATTCCCGGCGATTTAAATAAGGTGTTGCTTGAACTTCTGGATTCTCCGACTATCGCGAGCAAGGAATCCGCCTATAAAAAATTCACGTTCGTAGAAAAAGACACAGTGATAGTAAACGCCGGAAGTGACGCCGCGGTAATAAAAGTTAAAGGCACGAAAAAAGCGCTTGCCATAAGCGTGGATTGTAACGGCAGATATTGTTACCTCAATCCGTATACCGGGGCAATAATGGCTGTGGCTGAGGCCGCCAGAAACATAGTTTGCTCGGGCGGAAGGCCCCTTGCTATTACGGACGGCCTGAATTTTGGAAATCCCATGAAGCCCGAGAACTACTGGCAGTTCAAAAGCTGCATAGAGGGCCTTTCCGAGGCGTGTTCTGTTTTAAATACGCCGGTTATAAGCGGAAACGCGAGCTTTTATAATGAAAACCCAAAAGGCGCCGTGGACCCAACCCCGATGATTGGCATGGTGGGTGTTATAAATGACGCGGATAAATACGCTACTCAGGATTTCAAGAATGGGGGAGACACGGTAGTTCTTCTGGGTGAAAATAGCGACGATTTTTCAGGCAGTGAATATTTGTATTTGATCCACAAAAAGAAAAAGGGAAACCCGTCAATAGACATCGGGAAAGAGAAGGCCCTGCAGGAGGCGTGTCTTGAAGCGATCGAATCAGGTATAATTAAGTCGGCGCACGATTGCTCTGAAGGAGGGCTCGCGGTAGCGCTGGCAGAGTCGTGCATTACAAATTCCGGAAAAATGCGTGGCGCCGTCATAGAACTCGGCGCTATAAGAGAAAAGAACGCGAGGATAGACGGAATTCTTTTCGGCGAAGCCCCTTCAAGGATAGTTCTTTCTCTCAGCGGGAATAATTTAGGCATGCTTGAGAAAATAGCTAAGAGGTATTCGGTGCCATGCCGCGTATTGGGTAATGTCGGCGGGGACAAACTTGTTATCAGCGACAAAGGCAAGGCGGTTTTGGAATTGCCGGTAAAAGAGCTCAGCGATACCTGGAGGAATGCGATTCCCCGAAGATTATAAAAAAATCATGTTAAGAAAAGTAGCGTTCGATAACGAAAAATATCTAAGAGAACAAACCAGGGCTATTCTGGACAGGGCCAGGAAGTTCAATAATAAGCTTTACCTTGAATTCGGGGGTAAAATCGTTTTTGACTATCATGCCTCGAGGGTATTACCCGGTTTTGACCCGAATGTGAAAATGCGGCTTTTACAGAAACTGAAAGATAAGGCTGATATCATACTCTGCATTTATGCCGGCGACATAGAAAGAAAGAAAGTAAGAGCCGATTTCGGAATTACATACGACGTTGACACCCTTAAACTGATTGACGACCTGAGGGGCTGGGGCATTGACATAACGGCGGTGGTTATAACCCGTTTTGAAAATCAGCCATCCGCCAGAATATTCCGGGATAAGCTTGAAAGGAGAAATATAAAAGTTTATACTCACCGTTTTACGAAGGGTTACCCGATGGACGTGGATTCTATAGTGAGCGATACCGGATACGGCGCCAATAGTTATATCAAAACAAAAAAACCCCTGGTGGTTATTACAGGCCCTGGGCCAGGAAGCGGAAAACTTGCCACGTGTTTTTCGCAGTTATATCATGAATACAAAAAAGGCGTAAAGGCGGGTTACGCTAAATTTGAAACTTTTCCCATATGGAACCTATCCATCAAGCATCCGGTGAATATTGCTTATGAAGCGGCCACGGCGGATTTAAGGGATTTTAACCTTGTTGACCCTTTTCATCTTGAGGCCTACGGCAAAACAGCCATTAATTACAACCGTGACGTGGAGGCTTTTCCGCTTTTAAAAAGGATACTGGAAAAAATAACAGGCTCCGAGCCCGCGTATAAGTCACCGACAGATATGGGCGTGAACCGCGCCGGTTTTGGTATTGTGGATGATACCGCCGCTCAGGAAGCCGCGAAGCAGGAAATTATAAGGAGATTTTTCAGGTATACCTGCGAATACGCGATGGGCCTTGCCGACGAGGGAACCGTGGAGCGCGCCAAGGCCATAATGGCCGAGGTGGGCGCTACGCCGGAGCAGAGATGCGTCGTGGAACCGGCGAGAAAAGCGGCCAGGGATGCCGTGCGCAGGAAAAAAGGAAACGACGGTATTTTTTGCGGGGCGGCTATAAAGCTCAAAGATGGAGCAGTTGTTACCGGAAAAAATTCTACGCTCATGCACGCTTCCTCGAGTCTTATTCTGAATGCCATAAAACAACTGGCGGAAATTCCGGATAAAATACACCTCCTCTCACCCGAGATAATAAAATCGATAGGGAGTTTAAAGAAAAATATTTCAAGCGCAAAAAGCGTAAGCCTCGACCTTGAAGAGACACTGATCGCTCTAAGCATAAGCGCCGCCACGAATCCCGCCGCGAAATCAGCTATGGAAAAACTCAAGGAACTTCAACATTGTGAGGTGCACGCCACTCATATTCCCACTCCCGGAGATGAAGCGGGATTGAGGCAGCTCGGGGTTAACCTTACAAGCGACCCGAATTTTTCTACCCGGCTTCTATTCACAGCGTGATGTAAAAGAATTGTAATAGCTTCGCGGTTACCTTGACTTTCTTTTTTTTACGGGTATACTTGAAGAAAGGGTTTTATCCTTTCGATAAACAAAACATGCGCCGTAAGGTGAATGTTTTGTTTTTTTCTCTACGCGCTTGATGTCAAAAAATGTTAGGCGGTGACTTTAATGTTTGTAAAAAGAAAAAATCCGTTTTTCCCTATTCCAACGAACTACTCATGCGATACCACATTTATAACCAACTCTCTGGCGGCGGGCCTTTCCATAATTGACAGAAATTTCAAGATTGTCTGGATGAATAAATTTATGCAGGACTGTTTCGGCCCATTGGATAAATTGAAGGGCCGGCGCTGCTATGAAATCTACGAAAAAAGGAAAAAAATATGCTTAAATTGCCCGACGGAAAAAGTTTTCAAGTATGGACTGTCAAAATGCGTGAGTCTGCGCAGAAACATACGCGTTAGTACAGGGAAAGGCCATAGAAAGGGGCATTTTAAGCTTACCGCGACACCGATAAAAGACGTTAAAGGCAATGTGGTCCAGGTCCTGGAATATGTGGAAGACGTGACCGACGAAATAAAAACGGAAAATAAAATCAGGAAAAAATTATGCGTAGTCTCAAAAGGAATGAATTGCATGTCCAAGCTGGACAGGCAATTCGTATGTTCAGATGAATCATCTCTTGAAAAAATCCTAAGGCAGTCGGTTGAGATAGCGTCTAATTTAACTAGCGCGAACATATGTAATTTAAGGATCATCGATAGCTCCGGCAAAGTTTTAATAAGCAGGGCAAATAAGGGATTAAGCAAAAAATACCTGAGTAAAACCGTTATGCCCCTCGGTGAAGGCCTGACAGGAGGAGCGGCCTTGAAAGGGAAACCCATTATTGTAAAAGATATGCTAAGCCGGCGCGACTCAAAATTCCATGAATTTATTAAAAACGAGGGCCTTCATTCATTAATCAGCGTTCCCTTAATTTTGAAAAAAAAGTTAATGGGGACCTTAACGGTGTATGACAAAAAAATAGGCGCGTTTACAAAAAAAGACTGTGAACTTCTGATAAGTTTTGCCGATCATATATCTATACTGATGGACAGCATAAAGGCGCATAAGAGAATTTTTCTATCATATCTGAATACGATAAAATCCCTTGTTTCGGCCGTGGAGGCGCGTGACCGGTATACGCACGGCCACTCGGAAAAAGTCACTAAATTCGCCATGGATATCGCCAATAACATGGGCCTTTCGAAAGATGACAGGACAATGCTTGCCTATTGCGGCAGGCTTCACGATATAGGAAAAATCGCCGTTTCCGATTTAATACTGAACAAGAAAAATTCTCTGACCGCCGCGGAAAGAGCCGAAATCCAGCTTCATCCCGCAAAGGGCGTGGAAATACTATCGAATTTAAAATTTCTGGAAAATGGAATGCCTGCCATAAAGTATCACCATGAGAGATATGACGGGAAGGGGTACCCGGAGGGGTTGAAAGGTAAAGACATTCCCGTACTGGCGCGCATCATTGGATGTGCCGATGCTTTTGACGCGATGACTTCCGACAGGGCTTACAGGCAGGGGATGGACATGAACGACGCGATTTGCGAGCTTAAAAAAAACCGAAAAAAGCAGTTTGACCCGGAAGTAGTGAGCGTATTTTTAAGCTTACTAAAAACCAAAAAGCCCGCCTAATCCTCATCACCGTTTCATAATCACCCGAACCCCTGTTCCACTGCGTCAGTGGAACAGAGGTTAAACAACTGTTCCACCCTGTTCCACTGACGCAGTGGAACAGGGTTCGGGAAGGAATTATAATCTTGACCGGGCTTGCGTGCCCTGCTACAATATAAAACATGCGTATACACGGTGATATCAGCAAGTTAATAGGGAACACTCCGATGGTTTGGCTTAATAAGGTAGGCGCCGGATTCGGGGCGCATCTTGCCGCTAAGCTGGAGTTTTTGAACCCCGGCGGAAGTATAAAAGACAGGATCGCGCTCGCGATGATAGAAGACGCGGAGAAAAAAAAGCTAATCAAAAAAAATGCCGTGATTATTGAATCAACGAGCGGCAATACCGGGGTTGGCCTCGCGCTTGTCGCGGCTCAAAGGGGTTATCGGTTGATGTTGACAATGCCGGAGGGCATGACTGCGGAGAGAAGCAAGCTTTTATCGCTTTTTGGCGCCGAGATTGTTTTTACACCTGCCGAGAAAGGCATAAAGGGCGCCATAGAGAAAGCGCGGGAGATTTTTGAGAATACGGAAAACGCGTTCATGCCGCAGCAGTTTAAAAATCCGGCAAACCCGGAAGCGCACAGAAAAACAACCGCGGAAGAAATATGGCGAGATACGGACGGAAAAGCTGATATTCTGGTTTGTGGCGTAGGAACGGGAGGGACAATTACGGGTGTGGCCGAAGGCATAAAAGAGAAGAAGCCCGGATTCAAAGTAGTCGCGGTTGAGCCTGAAAAATCAGCCGTTCTTTCCGGAGGAAAACCGGGCACGCACGGGATTCATGGAATCGGCGCCGGTTTTATCCCCGAAGTTTTAAGGCGTGATTTAATCGATGAGGTCATACGAGTTTCCGACGAAGACGCGATATCTGCCACGAAGAAACTCAGGCTTGAAGAAGGCATATTGGCCGGCATATCGAGCGGCGCGGCCCTCTGGGCCGGTTTTGAAATGGCGAAACGGAAAGAAAATGAGGAAAAGCTTATAGTTTTAATTCTACCCGATACAGGGGAGAGGTATTTGTCTATTCTGTGAGATTTAAAGGAGGTTAATTAGATGAACGAAGCACTTATATCCCGCACCATAATAGAAAGTTTTACGAAAGATTTTCTTAAGTTCCTTGAGGTCGATGTCGCGATCGCCGGAGCCGGGCCTTCGGGGCTTATTTGCGCTTATTATCTGGCGAAAAGCGGGCTTAAAGTCGCGATGTTCGAAAAGCATTTACGGGTAGGCGGCGGCCTGCCGGGCGGTGGCATGATGTTTAACCGGATAACATTTCAGGAAGAGGCGAAACCCATTCTCAGGGAATTTGGCATAGGGTTTAAAAAGTATTCTACCTCCGGCGGAAAAGGCAAGCTTTATGTCGCGGATTCCCTGGAAGCGATTTCAACAATTTGTTCTAAAACGATAAAAAAAGGCGTAAAGATTTTTAATCTTGTGTATGTGGAAGATGTTGTCATGAGGAAAGACAGATTAGCCGGCGCGGTCCTTAACTGGAGCGTGGTAAGCTGGTCGAAACTGCATGTTGACCCTCTGGCGATCAGGGCGAAAGCCATCGTAGACGCTACAGGACATGAAAGCGACATATCAAAAATCGTTGAACGAAAAGTAGGGCGCGAACTTATAACCGATACGGGAGGCGTTCTCGGCGAGAAATCCATGTGGGCGGAAGTAGCCGAGAAAGAAATTCTTGATAATACTAGAGAAATATATCCCGGCCTTGTCGTATGCGGAATGGCGGCAAACGCTGTTTTTGGTTCCCCGCGCATGGGCGCGATTTTCGGGGGAATGTTTCTTTCCGGCCGCAAGGCGGCGGATGTCGCGAGAAAAATTGTGATTAAAAACCGCCATAGCTGACAAATAAACCGTGGCGATTGGAGTGATTATTTGGCAAAAAAAGTATTGGTAGCCATGTCCGGCGGCGTGGATTCGTCCGCCGCGGCGTACCTTTTAAAAAAGAATGGTTTTAACGTAACGGGCATTACAATGCGTTTTAACGCCGTTTGCCGTGGAGCACAGGCGGCGAAAGAAGCCGGAAAAGCCTGTCTTAAACTCAAGATACCTCATCATGTAGTGGATTTTTCGGAAGAACTCGAGAAAATGGTAATCGAAAAGTTTGTTTCCGAATACGCAAGAGGCAGGACACCGAATCCATGTGTTGATTGTAACAGCAGGCTTAAATTCGGGATTCTGTTTGAAAAAGCCATGAAACTTGGATTCGATTTTTTCGCTACGGGGCATTACGCAAAAATCGATAGGAAAAAAAATACCTTTTTTCTGAAAAAAGCGAAAGACAGAAAAAAAGATCAGTCCTATTTTCTGTATGCCATAAAAAAAGAATCGTTGAAACAGGTTCTTTTTCCCCTGGGCGCCCTGACAAAAGACGAGGTGCGTGAAATCGCGAAAAAATCAGGGTTTTCCGCGGCCAATAGGCCGGAAAGCCAGGATATCTGCTTTATTCCCGAGAGGAACCTGCGCGGGTTTCTTTCGGAACGAATAAACGATCTTCACCGAGGCCGGATTACGAATTTAAAGGGAGACGTTATGGGAGAGCACGCCGGCGCGCTTTTTTACACAATCGGACAAAGAGGGGGGCTTGGGATCGGCCATGCTCATCCGCTTTACGTACTTGGCGTAAATACGGAAAAAAACCGGGTAATCGTCGGAGAAAAAAAATACCTGAAAGCCAAAGGTTTCATCGCGCTCGGGATAAACATGCTCGCCGCCCGGTTTCCAAAAGAAACTTTCGCAAAAATAAGATTTACCCATAAAGAGGCAAAATGCGGTATTTCCCGGAGCAGAAATAGGCTTAAAGTGATTTTCGAAAAACCACAAGAAGCAATCACCCCGGGCCAGTCAGTTGTTTTTTACGATAACGATATAGTATTGGGCGGGGGAGTGATTGAAAAAATCATCGGAGGTGTAAAATGGCAATAGGAATAATTTTTATCATAGTTGGTATTCTAATCGCGGCGTATCCGGCGCTTCTTTCCATAATAGTAGCGGCGCTTCTTATAATGATCGGGATATCGCTCGCGATGATGAGTTACCACTATAAAAAACTCAATAAGGAAGCCGATAACCCTTTTGTTGACTTTTTCATCCGTTATTAATTTAAGCGCTCATTGGCTTGACAAGGGCCGGATTATAGGGTAAGTTTAAGCCTGGAAGGGGGAAAGCATGAACAGATTTTTAGTAAGCGTACTTATCTTTATTACGGCGCTTTCTTTTGCCGTTGGAGGCGTTACTTTTGCCGGGGAAGAGGTTTCCGATGCCCATAAGCGGGCCAGTCTTGAGGCAAAGAAAAAAGCAATGGCTGAGAAAAGAGCCGCATTAAAAGCAAAACACGAAGCCAGAAAAGCGGAGCGCGCCAGGAAAAAAGCCGAAAGAATAGCAAAGCGAGAAGCGAAAAAAGCCGCAAACGCCGAAAACAAAAAACCGCCGACCGCGCAAAACAGAAAAAAAGTACTGGCTAAAAAACGCGCCGAAAGAAAAGCGTACCTTGACGCGAAGAGAAAAAACCGCGCCAGGAAAAAGGCCGAAAGAAAGGCGCTCATTAAAAAGAAGAGGGATAAGCGCAGAAAGAAAGAAGCGTTACGTAAGGCCGGGATCAAGGCAAAGAAAGACAAAAAATCCAAGAAGAAATAATACAATTTTAACGTGTAATAAAAGAACCCCGTTTCCGCGGGGTTCTTTTATTATAAGCGCGCCCGGCAGGACTTGAACCTGCAACCTAGTGGTTCGAAGCCACCCACTCTATCCAGTTGAGCTACGGGCGCATAGACTTCTTTGAAATTCTTCCGCGGCCAGTAGTCCTTCGACAGGCTCAGGATGACGGTCCGCATTTTCGCGATTTCACTATAGCACAAAATAATTTCATAAGCAACGATTTTGTATGAGTTTACATAAATCAATTGACCACATTCAGCCGGGGCGGCCGAATAGGGCCGTATGATTATTCGCTTTATTTGGCTTTTTAACCTTGACACAGGGGTAAACATCAGGTAAATTTAGGTAAATGAAAAAAATTTTAATTGTAGAAGATGAACAGGATATATCAAAGATCCTGAAGGCCCGCCTGGAGTCGGAGGGATTTTCCGTGGATACGGTTGAGGGGGGATTTTCCGCTCTCGGCTATTTGAAGAAAAAAAGCGCCCCGAACGCTATAGTTCTGGATCTGGTGTTGCCGGAGAGAAGCGGCATAGAGCTTTTGGGAAGTTTTCACAGCGTATGGCCGGATACGAAGATATTTATTTATACCGCTCACACGGAATATGAGGAAAGGCCTTATTATTATGAAAAGTACATAGGCGGATTTTTTCGTAAATCAGACGGAATGGATAAACTTGTCAGAAGAATAAAAAAAAGCTGCGAATAAACAAATTCCGGGTTACGCGTTGTTTATATTTTTCCGGAATTTTAACCAATTTTATAATTTTTGCCTGTTTTCGTTCCGGAACACGGCTGACGGTGATTTTAGAAATTTTAGCGACGCGGTTTATTTTAAGCTAAAGCGATAAAAAAATTTATCAAGAACGGTGGATATTCAAAGGCCATTGTAGAGGTACCCTAAAAAGGCAAGTTCAAGGATGATTTTACCGTAAAGGGCCTTATCCCCGCCGCCGGCGATTTAATACTTACCGAAAAACACACCCGTATGTACCCCTTGGAATAATATCCCCGATATTTCTTGCAGTTCATATGTTTACAATGTATAATTTCATGTAAATGAAACTGATCTTATGCATAACCGCTTTCGCGGCAGTTTTATTTCTGGCTGTAAGGTATATTGAAAGGCAGAGCATGTTTTTTCCCGTGAAGGGCCTTGCCGCCACGCCGGGGGAAGCCAATCTGGAATACGAGGATGTTTATTTTAAAGCATCCGATGGAAAGCGGCTTAATGGCTGGTTTGTACCTTCGGAAAACGCGAAAGCCACCGTTCTTTTTTGCCACGGCAACGCCGGAAACATGGGGCACAGGCTTGAGAAAATACTTATCTTTCACGGCATGAACCTTAACACTTTTATCTTCGATTACCGCGGGTACGGAAAAAGTGAAGGCCGGGCGTATGAGGCAGGTCTGTATAAAGACGCTTTCGGCGCGTATGATTACCTTACCGAAAAACGAAATATCCCGGAAAATACCATTATACTTTACGGTGAATCCTTAGGCGGCGGCGTTGTTATCGAGCTCGCACGTGAAAAAAAAATAAAAGCTCTCATTACCGAGGACACTTTTTCTTCAATAAAGGAAATGTCACGTATAGCATATCCGTTTATCCCTCATTTTATCTTTTCAAGCAAGTTTGACTCTGTTTCCAAGATAAAGTCCGTTTATTCACCGAAACTGATCATCCATAGCCGGGAAGATGAAATCGTGCCGTTTTACATGGGGGAAAAATTATACAACGAAGCTGCAACGCCGAAAAAATTTCTCATATTAAAAGGGCCTCACAATACGGCCTTTCTCGATTCCGAAAAAGAATATACCGAAGGCATAAAAACTTTCATAAATAATCTTAAAACATGAAACGCATTTTTATTTTTCTTATTTTCACGGAAATTTTCCTTAGCACGTGTTTTACGCTTTCCGGATTTTGCGCCGAAACGGGAAAAATCAGCGCTGTCGGCTTGTCTCTCGAGAAAACCATAAATATCGCTTTTGCGCAAAACAGGGAAATCCAGATGCAGGTGCGTGAGGTACAGGCCGCCCGGGCCGATATACTGGGCGCGCAAAGCGAATTTTTGCCTAAACTTGACATAGGGGGCAGTTATACTTACACCGAAGCGGTTATTACGTCAGACCTTTCTTCACGAATGCCGCAGGGCAAGAAGGCCATAGGGTCCATGTCAGGATATAGAAATGATAATCTTTTGAACATTACCCTGAATGAGTCTTTTTACAAAGGCGGCGCCCACATGGCGAATTTTCGCCAGGCCGAACTGAGGCTGAAAACCCAGAAAGAGACCCTCCGCGCCAAAAAACTTGACATAGAATTTGAAGCGAAACGCCTTTATCACGGGTTACAGCTTGCGTATGAAACGGAACGTATAATGCAGGATCTCGTTGACCAGGCCGATGAGCATTACGAAGACGTGAAAAGGAAATTTCGACAGGGTACGACTTCGAAGTTTGATGTCCTGCAGTCGAAAGTCCATCTTGCCAAGACAATACCGCCTCTTGTAAAAGCGCAGAACGCTGTTGAATTGATACAGGCGGAACTGAAAAAATTACTCAGTTTCCCAATAACCGGCGCGATAAAAATAGAAGAGCCTTTAGGGTGTTCTTTCATAGAGATTAACGAGGGTGAATTTCTGGACGAGGCTTATGTCAACAGGCCGGAACTTGTTTTGAAGGAACTGGGTATTGACATAAGCGAGTGGTCGATAAAAATGGCCCAGTCGGAAAATCTTCCCACAATAGACGGAACGGCCGGCTACATATACAGGACCAACAATCTAAATACAATTTTCGATTACAAACATACTAATTGGACCGTTGGGGTAAAATTCAACATACCGATATACGACAGTTTTTCGGCCAAAGCGAAAGTCGAAAGGGCAAGGGCCATGTATGCGCACGATGTAATTGACAGGGAAAATCTGGTTGAGGGCATAGCCGTTGATATACGAAAGGCCTCGCTTGACATGAAGGAGGCGCAGGCTATTATAATTTCACAGGAAGATAGCGTTCTGGAGGCGATGGAAGCTCTTCGGCTATCCGAGGTAAGATATAATAACGGAGTCGGAACCAACCTTGATGTTTTAGACGCGCAGGTATCTTTGAGCCAGGTGGAAACAAATCTCGCGGAGGGAATTTACGATTATTTAATGGCGAAAGCGTTTCTGGACAGGACCGTGGGCCTGGAATCTTTCAGGGAAGAATAAGAAATAAAAAATCCAAGGAGAACAGGTATGAAAAAAGTAGATGAGACGCTGAAAAGCATAAAGGAAAAAATAAACGCGGTAAGAAAAAAGGATATAAAAGGAATAATACGCCGAAAATTCGACGGTATAATAAAAAATAAAATCAGCGCCAAAATTACCGTTATCGCGCTTGTTTTATTTCTGGTACTGATTCCTTTTCTGGTATCAACGGTTTTAAAACAAATACGCCTTGCCGAAAAAAAACTTATCAAGGTATCCGGACAGATAGAAGGCACGGAAATCCGGCTTTCTTTCAGGGTAGAGGAACAGATGACGGATCTTCTGACAGATGAGGGCATGGTCGTAAACGTCGGCGATGTTGTCGCGAGGCTGGATAAAGAGCCATACACAAGAAAGCGGGAAGAAGCGCTGGCGGCATTCAAGGCCGCCCAGCATGATTATAAGCTGGCTTACGATGACCATGTGCGCGCGCATAACCTTTATCTCGAAGGTTCAATATCGGACCGGGAAAGGGAACAGGCCCGGACCGCTTCTCTCGCCGCGAAAGAAACCGTGGAAGAAAGACGCGCCGCGTTTGAGATAGCGAATTTAAACCTTGGGTACACCGACCTTATCGCGCCGCTTAACGGTTTTGTTCTTACTAAAAGCGCCGAGGCAGGCGAATTCATGAAGGTAGGCGCCACTGTCGTTACGGCGATCGATTTAAACGATATCTGGCTCACGGCCTATATAAACGAAAGGGATTTGGGCAGGGTAAAACTGAACCAGAAGGCGTATATCGTGATAGACAGTTTTCCGCGCAAAAAATATGACGCATGGGTTTCTTACATATCCCAGGAGGCGGAATTTACCCCGAAATATGTTCAAACAACATACGAAAGAGTAAAACTTGTTTACAGGATAAAACTGCGAACAGACAATTCAAAATTTGAACTTAAACCGGGAATGCCCGGCGATGGGTATATCATCACTGAGTAAACGGCTGCTAACGGTTACCGATGGCCGCTAATGGTAAAAATAAAAACAAGCAACCTTACCAGAAAATTCGGGAATGTGACCGCCGTCGACAATCTTAATCTTGAAATACCCGAAGGCGAGATCTTCGGGCTGGTCGGACCCGACGGCGCGGGAAAAACTACCACAATGCGCCTTCTTACGGGAATTCTTGACCCCACATCAGGCGAGGGGCGCGTTAATGACAAAAACATCGTAACCGAGGCCGAATCACTCAAGGATGATATCGCCTATATGTCGCAGAAATTCGGTCTCTACGAAGATTTAACGGTCATGGAAAACATAAATTTTTACGCGGATATATACGGCGTTTCTAAAGCAAAAAGATCAGACTCCATCGAAAAACTCCTGGGATTCAGCGGGCTTACTCCTTTTAAAAAACGGCTCGCCGGAAAACTTTCCGGAGGCATGAAACAAAAATTGGGCCTGGCCTGCTCGCTTATACATACCCCGAAAGTTTTGTTTCTCGATGAGCCCACCAACGGCGTTGATCCGGTATCAAGGCGGGATTTCTGGGGTATACTCTATGACCTGCTGAAACAGAAAGTAACAATACTTTTTTCCACTTCATATCTGGACGAGGCCGAGCGTTGCAAAAGGATAGGGCTTATACACAGGGGCCGTTTATTGAAGTGCGATATTCCGGAGGTGATAAAAGAAGAAAGAAGGGCGAAGACCCTCGAGGAAGCGTTTATTTCGATAGTAAAAGAATGCGACAGGGGCTCTTATAAAGATGGTATCATGCTGTAGGGCGGGAAATAAAAAATGGAAAAAAAACCGGAATTTACCGTAGAAGTCCAAGGCCTTGTTAAAAAATTCGGCGATTTCACAGCCGTGAACCACATCAATTTTCATGTTAAACCCGGTGAAATATTCGGTTTTTTAGGCCCTAACGGCGCCGGAAAATCCACGACCATAAAAATGCTGTGCGGCATCTTAACGCCCACTTCCGGGCGGGGCACGGTCGGCGGGTATGATATTATCCGCGAACAGATAAGGATAAAAGAACATATCGGATACATGTCTCAGAAATTTTCCCTGTACGATGATTTAACCGTTGAGGAAAATATTTATTTTTACAGCGGCATTTACAATGTTCCGGATAAGGAAAAGCGCATAAAGGACATAGCGAAAAAAGCCGGGCTTGACCGTTTCATGAAAATTATGACATCCATGCTTTCCGGCGGGTGGAAACAGCGCCTGGCGCTTGTATGCGCGTTAATTCATTACCCGAATATAATTTTTCTGGATGAACCCACCTCGGGCGTAGACCCGATAACGCGCCAGACTTTCTGGGATATCATAAAAGATTTGGCGAAAATGGGGATAACGGTGTTTGTTACCACCCATTACATGGATGAAGCCGAAAATTGTGACCGCATGGCCCTGATATATAAAGGCAACATGATAGCGATCGGGACCCCTACGGAAATGAAAACCAAATTCATGAAAAATGAAGTTCTTAGCATAAATGTTCCCAATCCGGAAGAAGAAGCCGAGAAATTGACCGCTCTCGCCTATATAAATGACGTAGCGCTTTTTGGCGCCGGTATCCACGCCACGGTCGTAAATTCCGAAGAGGCCATACCGCGCATAAAGGAAATTTTCCGGCAGAAAAAGGTGAAAGATTGTAAGGTAGAGAAAATAAACCCGTCTTTAGAAGATGTTTTTGTATCGCTTATCGAGAATTATGACAAGGAACACGCCGATGAATCTAAGTAGGGCGGCCGCCGTAGCGAAAAAGGAATTTATACAGATAACGCGCGATCCGCGTTCACTGGCCCTGGCGTTTGCCATTCCCGCGCTCCTTATTTTCCTTTTCGGATACGGCCTTACGCTAGATGTTGATAACGTGCCGATGGCGATATGGAATCAGGACAAATCCCAGACCTCGCGCGATTTTATTCTTAATTTCAACAATTCAAGATATTTCAACATCGTGGGCTATTATGAGAATTACCGCGACATGGAATATCGCCTGGACAGAGATGAAATCCTCATGTTCATGGTCATACCCAAGGATTTTTCGAAAAATATTCAGGCAAAAAAAGAAACTCCGATTCAGATCGTGCTTGACGGAAGCGATTCAAATACGGCACGATTCGCTCAAGGATACGGCGAAAGCGTTGTCTTAAGGTATAATGACAATTTCATGACAAGAGCTATAACCGAGGGCGGTACTATGAATCCGGTTCCGATTGATTTGAGAGACAGGGCTTGGTTCAACCCGAATAGGGAGAGTAATTATTTTATTGTGCCGGGGAATATAGCCGTTATCATAATGATTATCTCGGCGCTTTTAACATCCCTTACGGTGGCAAAGGAATGGGAGCGCGGCACGATGGAACAGCTTATTTCTACCCCGGTCAGGAGCCAGGAACTTATACTCGGAAAACTGGCCCCGTATTTCATAATCGGCCTGATAGATATAGCGATTGCCGTTTCGATGGGGTATTATATTTTTAACGTTCCTTTATCGGGAAACGTTTTCCTGCTTTTTGTCCTAAGCAGTATTTTTCTCGTCGGCGCGCTTTCACTGGGGTTGTATATTTCGATTTTCGCGAAAAATCAGCGTCTTGCCAGCCAGATAGCGATCATGGCGACATTTTTGCCGACTTATCTTTTATCAGGGTTTATGTTCGCCATATTTAACATGCCGAAAATCATACAATCGTTTACGTTTCTTATCCCCGCGAGATATTACATGGTGATATTGAGGGGTATTTACCTGAAGGGGATCGGCGCGCGGGCACTCTGGCCGCAAATTCTTTTTCTTTCCATTTTCGCGGTTTTCATGGTAACCGTGGCCAACAGGGCCTTCAAAAAGAAAGTAGTCGCAGGCAATGCTTGAGCGCATACTGTCCGTAGTTATAAAGGAGTTTCTTCAGGTTTTGCGCGATCCAAAAATGCGCGTAACCATCATACTTTCCCCTTTGATACAGATTATAATTTTTGGTTACGCGGCAAATACTGATATACAAAATATTCCGACCGCAATTTATGACCTGGACAATACAAAAGAAAGCCGCGCCTTCGTAAGGGAGTTCGAATATTCGAAATATTTCAACATAAAGTACCATATTAACAGCGATGAAAAAACGAAATGGCTTATTAACCGCTCAAAGGTGAACACGGTAATACGCCTCAACCGCGGTTTTGGGCGTGACTTACAGGGAAATAAAAGCGCTCAGGCGCAGATCATACTCGACGGTACGGATTCAAATACCTCCGGTATTGTACTGGGCTATGCCAAAGAAATCGCCGCGCGCTATGCCTCACGCGTTTTCAAAGCGCGGAAAAATATATTTCTTGATAAAAAAATAGAATACGCGGAAGTAGACCTGCGGGACAGGCCCTGGTTTAATGATAACCTGGAGTCGAAAAACTATTATATACCGGGTACCATGGCGTCTATAGTAACAGTCGTGGCACTTCTTCTAACTTCCATGGCGATCGTAAGGGAAAAAGAAATCGGAACTATGGATCAGCTTGTTGTAAGCCCCATAAGGCCCTTTGAGCTTATAGTGGGAAAGATTTTTCCTTTTGCTGTTATAGCTTTTGCGGACATTCTCCTGATAATAGCCCTGGGCGTCCTGTGGTTCAGGGTTCCGCTCAGAGGGAGCGTTATGCTTTTATTTATCGGGACGATAATATATCTTCTAACAAGCCTGGGAATAGGCCTTTTTATATCAACAATGTCCGCCACGCAACAGGAAGCGGTAATGAGCACGTTCCTAATATTTTTTCCTATGAGCCTTCTTTCGGGCTTCATGTTTCCCGTAATAAACATGCCCAGGGTTATCCAGTATATAACAGTTTTTAACCCCCTGAGGTATTACATAGTCCTGATAAGGGGGATATTCCTGAAAGGCGTGGGCGTCCGGGTTTTATGGCAGGAGCTTTTGATTCTCCTTGTAATGGGTGTTCTTGTTCTCTCATTCAGTTCATTTGTTTTCCGAAAAAGATTGGGGTAAAAAACCCGGTTAATAAAAAATCCGGCGGCTAAAAAGGTCAATTCATGAGAAAAATAATTTTATTAGCGTTCGCGGTAATTTTCATAAACGCGATTTCATTCGGGGAAAACGGCTCAAATCCGGATTATCCGCGCGTTTTGATTCTCATGGATAATTATACTGACGGCAGAATGGAATCCGGCGGAACCGCTTCGCGTGAAATAGAAAAAATTTTTACGGAAAATCAATTTCCAGTTGTAAAACAAAACGAAATCAATAACGCGGAAATCAAGGATTTAACCCCGGTTTTTACCGTTTATCCCGGAAAAGCCGCCAATCTGGGGAAAAAATACTCCGCTTCCGCCGTTATTACGGGAAAGGCGACAAGCGACATTGTAAAAACAGATGCCCCGTACGGAACATCTGTTTTTACGTACCAGTCAAGAATTGAAGCGAGAATTATAAAAACGGATACAGGACGCGTTATTTCTATGGACCGGGTTTTTCACGTGGCGAGGAGGGAAGAGAAAATGGACGCGCAAAAAGCCGCTCTCGCCGGCGCGGCGCGTAATATCGCGAAAAGTTTAATGCAAAAAACGATAGCGGCCTGGAAAAAAGAAGTTTGTCAGGAAATAACTGTCAGGCTTACATGCGAGAACGCGGACCCGGAGAAAGCGGAGCTTTTAAAAAAAGCGTTTAAATTCACAAAAGATATTACAGGTGTTAAGGAGAAATCGTTTAAAGATGGCGTACTTGAGCTGGAGATAAAGTTCCTTGGAACATCCGGCCAGCTTGCCTGGATTTTAAGGCAATTTTCGGAACCTGTTTTTGATGTTACCACGAATTCGGTGGATACCATAGGTATCAAGTTCGTCAAAAAGAACAAAGATTTTACCGGCAAAATCCTCACCGACGGCGCTATCCAAACTCAATAAGGTTTTTTGTTTTGGTCCTGCAACGCCCAATCCGGATGCCGATTTTGGTGTTCAGACGATTTTAATCAGCCATGCGGATGGCCCGGGGCAGCCGCATGGATTGGCTGGGTTTTATTGGCTTGAACAAAGGTACTGTCTACGGTATAATAACCATTCAATACGCAGGACGAGGGGTGGCAGAAATTCGCGGATGTGGCGGAACTGGCAGACGCGCATGGCTTAGGACCATGTGCCTTCGGGCATGGGGGTTCAACTCCCTCCATCCGCACTTTAATTTCTGTTTACAACAGGCGGTATTTTGGTATAATACTACCCTTACTGCAGATATTGAAAAAAGCCCGCATAGCTCAATTGGTAGAGCAGGACACTCTTAATGTCAAGGTTCTAGGTTCGATTCCTAGTGCGGGTACCACACATAAATGTACAAAATTCTCACAGAGAATTTTAGCACATTTGTATGTGGTGCCGAGCGACACCGGAGAAAACGGTAGCGCGCGGTACCACACATAAATGTACAAAATTCTCACA
>Ga0180432_10000929_pt1 | contig 47231 bp, 37 predicted proteins | sample SS_ome_10_FD_132414 | JGI IMG/M metagenome (GOLD analysis project Ga0180432, IMG submission 132414) | Hypersaline lake sediment archaeal communities from the Salton Sea, California, USA - SS_1_MS_2 metaG | ecosystem: Environmental > Aquatic > Non-marine Saline and Alkaline > Hypersaline >...
AAAGTTGTTGAAGGAAGCGAAAAGCCAGAGAGTCCAGAAAACGGAAATTGGGGGTGTTCGGCTTCCCTCCAAGCAAGTGATCTTCCAAAACGCGTACATGGATACAATTGGGCAGAGAGAAGTCTACTTGTTTGCTTTGTGGAAGGTCAAGCAGATGGAAAAGGGTAACGACGACGTTGATTGGCAGTCGTTCGTGAGGGATTTCCATACTCCCGATAGGGATTACAACACACGATTGCACCAGTTTGCGCAAGACAATCAAACCCTCTGTTTGTTGGCCTGTCTCCACAACGACAAGAGCGAGCTATACATGGGCTCTGCAGTGAACCATCTAAACAAGAGTATGGAAACGCCGTTGATGGTTGCTATACGAAAACGTCACTATGAGGTGGCTGTTCTTCTCCTCACCCATGGAGCAAACCCATCCTATCGATGGGAAGAGGACTACCCCTCTCCCCTTCACTATGCGGCCATCTACGCAAACAAGGATTTTGCGCAACTACTCGTTCGTTACGGAGCCAGTCCCAATGTGATCTACTACGACGAAGAGAACGTCACGCCCATGCAGTGTGTGGCCAAGAGAATACAAGCAGTGATCACCAATGTGGTGGACGACTGCTCCTACCAAGAGTTGGAGGAGGCAGAGGTCCTCTACGAATACTTTTTGCGGCTAAACGGAACCAAATAAATGAATGCTTTATTCTTCTCCTCCTTCACTTTCTGCGACAGTTGGAGTGGGCGTGACTGTGATCGGTTGACCGATACTTTTCCATAGAAGAACAGTTCCATATCCAAAAACTATCCAAAACATGATCGAGGTACCGAACAGAGTGATTGTACTGGACGCGAGAGAGAATCCATGAATGAGAACGATCAGGGGAGTGACAAAGATCACTTGAAAGAGTAGGTTTTGACAATTCCGATGAATGACTTCAACCACGTCTGTGTTGTCTCCAGGAAGACTCACTGGAATACCATGCAGTAAATGGGTGAGCTGAAGACCGAGGGAGTCCTTGGCACTCATGTTGCCCTGTGAAGCAACATCCTTTTGCATGGCTTCCACCAAGTCCGCATACTCATTCACATAGGTCTTGTTTGCGGAATTGCCCAGTGTCTCGTGAAGATAGGGCCACCTGTCTTTCGCCTGACCAACTTCAGATGTCTTGGCAAGCTCTCCATTCAATCGCTCAATCTCGTCCAAGGCTAGACGGTGTTCGTCCAGCAGTATCTCGTATTGTTTGTTGATCGATTCCCCGAGAGCCAAATCTTGTGTGTTTTGTTTTTGCAGAGAGATGACTTCCGTCTCTCGCATGATCAGGCTCTTGGTCAGTTTGTCATCGTGTTCGATCAACCTGTCGATCTCTCGGTTGTAGTGTTTCTGTTGGCAGTTCAAGAGAAACAGTGTTGCAAAGAAACACAAAATAAACGTCAATTTCGCACTCCCCCTGACCGCTTTCTTGATTTCAGGGGATACCTCCTTCTTGGAAGATTCTCCTCTCTTGGCACGCTGAACCTCCTCCAATTGCTTCCTGCATTCAGCAATACGCTCCTTCCGTCGTTCACACAGGACCTCCAATCGGTCCATATGCTTTCGTTCATCGTAAGAGAATCCGTTCTCTAGTTTGTCCAGTTGTTCTCGCAAGGATCGTTCCTTACTTTCCAACCATTTTCGGTGGAGACCGTTTCCGAACGCTTTGCAAGACTCCCAAAGGCCTCTCACGTGTTCTCCTGACTTTCTGAGCGCTTCGTCAATTCCCACTTCTTTTTTCTCCTCCTTTTCACACTGACTTGAACTTGCTTCCTCCTCTTCCTTCACTGGCTCAGGCATATTAAGAGGGTTTCTTGGCTTGGAGCAGTCCTCGTCATCCTTCATTGCCTCAACAAGGTTGCTCAATGCCGACACTGCGTGCTCATCGACACTGTTTCCCTTTCCTCCCATTTTCTTTTTTTTTCGATAACTTGCTCAGTCGGTTTGTCATTTAATTGATTTTTTTTTATTTACTGATCCAGAGCCAGGTTGAAGCCAGATCGCTGGTTCAGTTGGCGAGTGTTGCTCCTGCTCATCTTCTGGCTGATTTCACTCTCTGTCCTTCGTCGAGATCGACGCTCTCTGTACTCACGTCCGTTGGTGCTGAGCAACCAGAGAACAGCGATGATCGCAATGCCGACCAACACCACGATCAGAATCACCCACCAATAGGAGGTGTCGTCGTCGTGGTAGTAGTGAGGTCGGTCGTGGTCGTCATCATCACAGTGGTGTCTGTGACACTGATGGTCACAGTCATCTCCAATACAGTTGAAGGCCCGTTCGCGACAGTAGGGAGACTGGTCAATTTGGTCAATGGGACAGAACGAGCTTTCGCCCGTGCACACCTCGTCTGGGTTGCAAGGGGTGCCGTCTCCCTGTCGGCAGAGTGCGCCTGCTTCCTTAAAGTGCTGCACGCACGTTCCTTGTCCATCGCAAATCTCAGCGTCCAAGCATAGGCCAGTAGGAAGGCCAGTGGAGCAAGGGGTTTCAGCGGCAAGAGGCAACGCTTCGCACTGATCGATCTCTTCGTTACAGACGCCAGAGTTGCAAGTGTCACCAGCGCCAGAGCAGTCACGTCCAACGCCTCCTTGACATTGGCCAGCCTGGCACGTTTCTCCCACCAAGCAAAAGTTTCCGTTCTCACAGGGCGTATCGTCCTCAAAGAAACCCGGGTACTCACAATACATAGAAGCACCAGAACATACGCCAGGGTGCTCACAAGGACCCACTTCTTCGTCACACACAGTGCCAAAAAGGAAAAAATCTGGCTCACAGCGTTCCATCTCGCTGTTGCACACACCTTCGGAACAATCACCATCATACATGGAGCAATCGCGCTCCACCTGTTCAACACACTCTCCCCACAAGCACACACCGCTTGTGTAGCACCAATCGTGAGGATCACAAACCGTCCCGTCTGCAAAATTGGCGTAGACACACACGTCGTCTAAACAGAGTCCTGCAGATTGACATGGGCCTCCTCCATCACAATCATCATCTGTTTGGCATGGTTGGATCATTATTTGCGCTTTGGTGGGCAGAAAGACTGCCACCAGCGCCAACAACACCGTCAGCAAAACCAACTTCATGTTTCAATCAAGTTTACTTGTGCACACTCTTCACTCGCACAATATTAATAGGAATTGTTCAGTCGATGGTAATTGTCACTTACGCTAGAAGGGTTTACAACCGAAACCTTATTAATAACTCGTTCGCTGGTTGGCGCACAAACAACAAAAAATTTAATTTGTTTACTTGATTAATCATGAACCGATTGATTGCTGCCTTCTTGGTTGTTGCTTCCTTCTTTGCCTTGGCTCTGGGACAGGGACAGACCAACTCTCCCAATGGTCTGCCCTTCCAGCTGGAAGAGAGCTGCTACCCTCGCCCCGAATGTAAGTCTTATGATGTGAACAGCCCTCCTCCTGGATGGCCGGAGTTCGCTGTGCCATGGGCCTCTCGCCAGGGTGCCGAAAACCCTTGCAACCTCACCCCTCCTCTCATCAACATTGACTCTGTGGAGGCCGTCAGCGCCTACCAGACACAGAACATCGCGCAGAACCAAGGAAAGGTCATCTTGATCGATGTCCGTACCGCCGACGAGATCTACTGGATTGGCGTGCCCGCTCAGGTCAACAGCATCACCCTGAAGAGCGGTGGTGTCATCGTGCCCGACTACTACAACGTCACCTTGAACACCGACGCTGATGGCTCTGCCCCTTCTCTGCACTACAAGGTTAACGGTGTCGACCAGAGCACCCTCACCTCCGACGTGGCTTCCACCCACTTGACTGGCATCTCCTACAACGTGCCTGTTGAGTTCATCGACACCGACACTGGCATCAAGAGCCTGAACGACAAGTTCGGCCAGCAGATCGACGCCATCATCCGTGAGACTGGTGCCGACCGCGTGATCTTCTTCTGCCGCAGTGGCCAGCGTTCGTCGATTGGCTGCTACTATGAGTTCTGCCCCTTCGAGCAGCTCTTCCCCGGCGTTCTCCAGCAGCAGATCTTCGCCTACGAGGTCGAGTCTGACATCACCAACGGACGTGGCGGCTTCGAGGGCACCAGCTACTCCGACAGCTTCATTGGATACCGTGGCTTCCCTGGCCGCTACACCGCTGACTCTGGTCTCACCGAGTCGGTTGCCTTCAAGGACCGCGGTCTCCCCATCAAGATCGGAACCACCCCCAAGACCGTCCTCGTGCAGCCTCTCAACGGTGCCACTGTTCGCTTCGACGAGCTCGACCAGCCTTCTTGGGCCGAGACCAACTAAATAAAAAAAAAGAGTCTTTATCATGGAAAATTGTTTATTTGTTTGTACAGTCACTCCTCACTAGGAGTGGCACTCACTATACAATCCTCCCCCCTCTCCCTAGAAGCAGCGCCTCTACTCGATTAACCCAACTCGGCGCAGCTCCACTCTCGAGGGAATGGAGAGCCCTCCCCGTCCACTGCGAGAAATGAAGAAGATGTTCTCTGGGTCGTTGGGGTCCTGGAGGGGGCCAGTCAGTCCACTGCGATAGTAGGAATGAAGCCAGGAGGTATAACGATCGGGAACTCGAGTGCTCACGTCAATGCAGGTGTCCAGGTAGTCAAAGAACTCACGTTCTTCGCGTGATGGCTCGCAGGGCTCGTCATTCTGCCAGAGATCATATTGGTTGCCGCAGTCGCAATCAGAAGGGCACTGGGGATAGTCGAGATCCCATTCGCTGTCGCTGTCGTTGTCGCTGTCTCCTGTCAAGTCAATAATAATAGGTTGTTCGTTCGTTACGGCTGCCATTGTGTTCTTGTGTTCTTGTGTGTCGAATTCTTTTTTTGTTTTTTTTTCGGACACAATTTTTTTCGCGCTCGTCGAGAAAATTGGCACGTCACAATTTTTCGAATCAGAAAAATTGGTACGTAACAAAAAAAATCAACATGGGTTTTGGCCAGGTGTTTTCCGATGGAGACAAGCGGAATGAAGGTGATGGCGGCCGAGTTCTCCGAGATGTTGAACGAGATGATCGATCTCCACGATTTCGAACGGTTCATACGATACCTCTCCGTCAACGGGAACAAGAGGATATTGCACATTCCTGACGAGGAGGGTGCCTACCTTCTCCACGATGTTGCCGCAGAGTTTTGCGGAGAGCATAAGGGAGGCTTCGTCAAGGCAGCGCTCGTGCTTGGTGCAGAGGTGAACGTGAGAGATAGGCAAGGAAAGACACCTCTCATGTACGCCTCGGAGTGCGGATGTGCAGAGAACGTAAGAGTGCTCCTTGCTCGCGAAGCAAGAGTGACCGACCAGGACAAGCAAGGGTGGAGTGCGCTCCACTACGCTGTGCGCGAAGAAGAGTGTCAGGTGATTAAATTGTTGTTGGAGAAGGGAGCCGACATGTTTGCCCGCAATAAAGAGGGGCGTACTCCCGTTCACCTGGCAGCCGCGTGCGAGAACCCAATGATCCTCCAATTGCTGATCGGTTGTTGCCCAGAAGCAGACATTGAGCAGAATAAAATCTACTTTCTCTAGACAAGCGCGAAAAAAGCAATTGCTGTTTACTTTGCAACTGCAAACTTTGAACGAAACCATGTACCAGCTGTACTACTCATGTGTAGAAGGTCAGGCGATCGTGAGGTTCATTCCCGAAAACCTTGACAAGGGCATTGTCTCTGTTTCCCTCCAGGACCTCTCCGTGAAGCCATCTGAACGGTCGCCCACTACCCTGATTGTGGTTAATGGATTGGGGAGAAGGGACCTTATCAAGTGTTCGAGCGTGCAAGAGCGAGAGTGGATTCTCACCGAACTGGCAAGACTGATCAAGAGCGACACCACTTGCATTTCCCAGGCCTGCTCCTCTTCTTCCTCCAGTTCCTCCTCCCCCTCAGTGGATCAGTTGGCCGAGAGTATGGGTCGTCTGAACGTGCAAGAGTACGAGAACATCAAGCCAGTGCAGGGAGAGGGAGGCACGGCAGTGACCAAGTTCTGCAAGAGCCTGTACACGGATGTTTCCGGTAAGGTGTACTGTCGCACAGACGAACGACACGCCACCACGCTTTACAACCGATGGTTCTATGTGGACAAGGGCAAGTTCGAGAAGAACACTAGCGTGCACGACTTTGGTGCGCACATTGCGGCCCTCGTCTCCACCATCGCCAAGGCTTTCCCCTCGGTCGACGATAAGATTACCATGTCCCACGAGTTCTCGGTGTTTTCCTCTTTTCCTCACCAGGGAGAGGAGGTCACGCTTACGGGGAGACTGGATTACCTTGGCGTGAGCAACGAGACTGGACGACTGGTCGTGATCGAGTACAAGAGCGCCACCTCTTCCAAGTTTGTCAACCTGGACTACTTGGTGGTCCCTGACATCGTGCAGGTGAGAATCTATGCGCTCATGGTGCGAGAGATGTTCTCTCTTCCTTACACACCAGACTGCTACATGATCAAGTTCTCGACTGGTCTAGAGGACGTGCCTCGCAACAGTAAATTGTCCCGAAGGGCAATCGGCCTCTGGCAGCTCAAGGACACCGAGGAGATTACTACCCTCGAACAAGCAATCAACGTTCCACTGGTCAGTGATAAGTAAATAAACCAAAAAATCGAGTACCGGGGGACAGGCCAATCATCTATATACGTGAAAATGAGTGAGGGTACAGAAGTTTTCGAGCTGGTGGAAACCGTGCCCAACACGGAGGACTGGTTGGCCAAGAGAAAGGGGGTTACTGGGTTTTCCCTGGGTTCGAGTGGTATGGGCCCTGGAGCAGGTATCTCTCCCTTCAAGGGGAGAGATGAGGTCGTGCACGAACTGGTGTATGGGAGCACGTTCAAGGGAAACAAGGCCACGGAACACGGACATCAATTTGAGGAGGCCTGTGCAAATCGCTGGTCCGCTCACAACAAGGCAAAAACGTTCGAGGTGGGTATCTGTCGGCCCACACCCGCCAACCCTCTCTTCAATGACCCCAGGCAACCTGGTTACCCCTTCTTTGGTGTATCGATTGATCGCTGGGCGTGCACTTCTTGTCCGAATCCCACACCTGACATTCGTGCACATGTGCGGTGTAAGGGGTTTCGGGTGATCGAGTGCAAGTGCCCATACACCAGGGGATCGTTTGAGCGATACTATGACCGAAAGATCAAGGACGAACACTTGGCACAGCTCCACCTTCAAATGGCTGTTCTCGGTTTGCGGAAGATCGATTATATGGTCACCCTGATCTCGTCCAAGGGAGTGCTGGAGGAAGAGAGATTGGCAACCGTGTTCTTTTCGCAAGAGTTCTGGAACTATATCTACCCCCGTGCCTTGGAGGTCGTGTTGACCGCGGTGGAAGCGGTTCTAGATGAGAGGGAGCCCGTACAACTGGAGGAAGTCGATCGTATGCCTCCCAAAGTGCCAATAAAGTGGAAATTCTAACTTTTATTTTACAGTTGCTCCTCGAGTATCCGTTTGATCAGGATATCGGGATCCTTATCTAGTGTTTGAACAAACTGGCCAAAGTCCCCCATGGCCTTGATCAGGCGTATTTCTCGATTGCAAATCGCTTCCCAGTAGACCAGGGTTTCCATTTCTTCCGCAAACTCCTTGTCGCTCATTTTCAAAGCCCGTCGAAGAGTGTATCGTTTTAGATTGGCAATGGTTAGTAACTGGCGATTGCATTTGAGGAGACAACGGCACGCCCACATCTCCATGGTGTCCTTGTGCTCCATGACTGGCACCCACACGCTAATGGCAATTCCCTTGATCCTCTTGGGATACTTGGCGTCAACCAGAAAAGCCCCTTCCTCGTGGAGAAGGATGGGCTCGTCCCTTGAGGCCCACTTGCAAAACGAACGGAAGAGAGAGTAAAAGTTCTCGCAATTCTCCAGGGCAATTCTTGGAAACACAGAGGTATAGGTTTCCGTTTGCACTCGAAGATTGTACTTTTTCACATCTTCCAGACTAAAGTGTGTGTATATGTTGTTTTGGTCCAGGCGGAACCTCGTTCTCAAATCGCACAAGCGAATGATGGTCCCGTCCCTCAAGGTCAAGCTGTGTCGGTGGCACATGGTCAGTCGCGAATGTAAAGCCATTTTGTTTGTTTGTGTGCACTTGTGGAGAACTGTGGACGATTGATTTTTTTATTCCTTGCTCTGAAATTGGCAGAGTGTGCCATCGTGGAACATGACAAAGAGAGACGACGAAAAAGTGCGAGTGGAGTGAAACGGGCTAACTGGAGAATTCTTGTGAAGATTGTGCGTGGCGATGTCGGCAAACTGGCGGGTCATCGCCCTCAGCAACTTGGAACGTGCCCGATACTCCCCGTGCATGTTCATCAACTCCAGCTCGTCGTTGGCATAGTGTACAAGTGCGTATTCGTTGAACATTTCAACCGAGAGCACGTCATCGGTGACCAATCTCAACGACCGAGAGTCCGGATGTTCCGTTCGGTAGAAAAGCAATTGTTTTCGCTCTCGAGAATAGTAGCACACCGTTGTTCTGAATACTCGCATAAAGTCTGTGGGCGAGTGATCGGGCCAAGGACATTCCCCCTCCTCACCCACCTGAATTCCTTCCTCCTTCAGATTTACGCGAACAATCGAGGTCTTGCCCAAACGATCGTGTATGGCCCCAAACACCACATGGTGATCGTATATCTCCTCGGGTAAAACAATCTGGCTAATTTCCCGGTTCACGCCAACCTTAAGGGGAGTGCTCTTGGAAGAAGCCTCGTTCAGAGGGATTGCGTACAAATAGTGTTGCTTTTCTTCTGTGTGTTGATAGGCAAACATCACACACTGTGCACACAGTCCCACTGTACTCAAAGGAACCCAAGGAGCTCCTCCAAAGGGTAAAGGTCTGTCGGCAACCACGCTCCACTCCCCTTGGTAATGGCGGGCCACCACCAACCTCCCATTGAACAACACGCACATGAGATCACGGTAGCACGCCGTGGCCAACACCACCAGTTTTGGCGAGAGTTTGAGGTTTTCAAAAAGTCTCCAAGGAGAACGAGGTTTCCTATTCTCCAAGTACGCTTTGTATGCGCTGTCCCGCTCGTCCCAGAGTGGCACACACGCAAACACAAATCGTCGGTTTTGTTTGAGCAACACAAACCCATGGGTCGTGGTCACGCCTACTGGGCACACGTGCACGCGGTGCATGTCCAAATACACACAGGAAAAGTGCCGTTCCTTGAGAGTTGCCGTCCGCAACATCATCGCCTCTCGGCACTGGGTGATCTCCTCCAGCGAGGAGAATTTCTCTCGGTTGGGATCGTCATACAACGAGTAACAGAGCATCACGTTGATATTTAGTGTTGATAACCAAATTTCCGGTATTAAATACGATCCGGGGAAACTTGTTCCGACAATGGGCCGACACCGGAGGAAGAAGAAGACCACCTGGTGGTGGTTCCTCATCCTCTCTCTCACCCTGGGATTGTTTGTGGTCACCATGGTCCTCGTGGAACAAAACCACTCGAAACACAAACACGAGGAACCTCCCCACCCACCCATACTGTTGAAAGAAGTTCGGAAACCCCCTAAAACTCTAAACAAGCAAACTCTGGAACCCTCTCACTCTTCTGAAGAGGCACCTTGTCCAGTGGGATGGAGATTGGACGAACAATTTGCTCACTGCACTCGAGATGTACGAGGGATCGTCGAGGACATGATCGATCCTCTTGCTGACCCCTGCACACAGCCCTACCGACATGCATGTGGGGCGTTCATCGATGACCCTCGTAACCAGGGGGAAAACCTTCTCTTCTACTCCATTTACCAACGGAATCGGGAAATCATGCAAGACATTGTACTGAAACACGCAAGCGAACAACAGGGGGAAGTGGGCCGGTTCTTCCACTCGTGCGTGGACTACCTTGAACAGCCCAATGAAACGCAAGCCCCTTCTTTTCGAGAACTCTACCACCTTGTCGGCGCCCTGGAGAGATATGAGAACCTTCCCCACGTGATGGGCGTGCTCTCTCGATACGATATCCCTCTTCCCATCGCCATATCCATGGAGATTGACCCCCTTCAGGGTTCATCTCTCATTCCTCTGTTTTCTCAACATCTGGGTGTGTTTGCCAACAATGAGAAAGAACTGGATAGTGTGGGACACTTGGCAGACATTCAAAAGTCAACAGGTTCTTCCCTAAAGAACGCCAGGCAAATTGTCGCTCTGGAACGGTCTCTTTTGAACATTCGAGATGAACTGCCTTCCTCCATACCCTTCCACGAGTATGCGACGACAAGGTACAACCAAACCCACCTGGTGAGAGACTGGCAACAATTCGAGCAAACGATGAAGGGAAAGGGCTTTTCTGTGGAGAGCATGATTCGCGCTCTGTGGCCTCAAGTGGAGGAAATCGATCGAGCGTGGGTGTACTCGCCCTTTTACATGTACAGGTTTGCGGAACTCTACCGATCGCACTCCCTGGAGTGCTGGCGAGTGTACCTAAGGTATGCCATTCACATTGCACTGGAACGGGGTCCTCGCACAGACCCGGGTCATCACTACGCCTATCACCGAAGCTACGATGGTCGTTGGGCTCTTCCTTGGAACAGGCCACACCACTTTTACATGGTTTCCTCCGGTGACAAGGATAGCGCTGAACAGCAATGTGTGTACGCCACCGAAGCCTATCTTCCTCTGCTCTTGGACGACTACTATCTCCATGGGGCCCTGGATCAACAAAGATCACAGAAAGCCAAGCAACTGGTCGATAACATCATGGAGACCTATCAGGAGTTGTTGGCAAACCGCTCCACCACCCTGTTTTCCCCACACTTGCCAAGAGAGATTGCACGTGACAAACTCTCTCACACTCAGGTGATTCTAGGTGCACCCACGCACTGGAAGGAACTACTTCAGTTTCCCGATCGTCCCGTGATGGGAGGAGACTTTCTGGAAAACGTAATGAGCGTGAGAAAGTACCACAAGCAACATTTGGGAGGATTGTTTGCCGACCATCCCTACCAAGTGATCGAAGCCGATCTCCTCTTTGATGGGTTGCTCCACGTGGACAATGCTTTTTACATGCACCAATTGAATGCAATCATCATCAATGCGGGCATCCTGCAAGAGCCCCTGTTCTCTCCGGAAGATGAGATGGAGGTGCAGTACGGGCGATTGGGCGTAACCATTGCTCATGAGCTTTCTCATGCTATCGATCGTGTGGGCACACACTTTGATTTCCGGGGAAGTGTTGTCAACCCTTCCTGGATGGATCGAGAGGCGTTTGATCGTGATACCCACTACTTGGTGGACCTGTACACGAGGTTTTCCTATTTGCGCAACCTAAACGATGGGCAGAGAACCCTCGATGAGAATATCGCGGATCAGTACGGTCTCCATGTGGCCTGGAGATCTCTTCTTCGCGTGAAGCCCTCTGCTTCGTTTGAGCGGTTCCGCTTGGCCTTTGCCCAGATGTATTGTGATGTGGTAGAAAAGAGTGTGGAGAGGAAGTTTGCGCAGAGAGCCACCCACTCAATCAACTCGGTCCGCGTGAACGCGGGCCTCTCCACGTTCCCTTGTGCCTGAAGAGACTATTAAACCTATTCACCCACACTCACTTGTGTAAAAAAACATGGCTGCCGAAGTCGACTGCGTGCCCCGGTACACCGATATCCGAGAGGAGGATGAGTACATTCTTGATGAGGAGAGACACGACACCGTTCACGAAATACTCGAACGGTACAAGTTCACCTTTGAATTCCTCTCCCAACAACTCCAGTGTTCCCGGTGCGGACACCCCTATCGACCGAAAGACAACTTTGCCGGGTTTGGTTGCAGCATGCACCCGGGCTCTCTTCGCTTTGACCGGGATACAGGTCTGTTCTCGTTCAGTTGTTGTGGACAATCTCCCCAAGATGCGCACATAACGGTCGGGTGTGTTCCCTGCATTCACTCGTTCCGCAAGCAAGATTTCAATGATATCGTGCTCACGCAAGAGGGGAACAAGTACCTTCCCGTGGAGATGGTGGACATTCTTCGGCCCTTTCCCATTGATCGACAAATGATCATTGGTACGGACTGCCAACGATCTCGCTATATCTTTGCCACGAGCAAGGCACAACTTCTCCGACAAAGAGCTCTGGCACATCCAGACCGAAAGGTGGGAGACGATGATGATGAAGGAGACGAGTACGGAGATGCTTACTTTGAACAGGATGACGATGATGAGGAGGACATGTTGAAGGAGTGGGAAGAAAGCCATGTGGTCGCGGACGACAACTGGAAAATAAAGATGTATATCCATTAGCGCTACGCCCTTTTGCTAAGCTAAAACAAATAAACTTTCTGCCACAATGGCCGATCTTTCGATCTTCTCCATTGAAAAACAACAAGAACAAAACCAAGAACGGAGGAAAGCGTTGGAAAAAAAGAAGGAACAGAGGAGAGAGGATGCCATGTTTTACCATAGGTTGACTGTTCATCTCTCCTCCAACGAGTATGGCGCAGACAGTAAGTGGGACCGTACCTTTGGCAAGTTTCCCGTGTACGTGGACGTTCCAGGCTTTGGGCTCTGCGTGACTACCAGGGGCCGTTGGAAGAACTACCAAGGAAGGCAGGTTGTCCACTGGGGGGTGTACAAGATCAACCCCTTTGTCGCCGATGACCAGGAACTTCGTTCCGAGTACTACGAGATTCCTACTGACGGTTCGGTGGGCAACATCCAACGAAAATGGGTCGTGCCCATCCCCTTTACGCTCCTTCAGTTTCGTCTGGACGAGCGTGACCGGGGAGCCTCGGAACTGGTGTTTTGTCGGGCCAAGGACTTTGACGGAGACGAGTTTGAGTGCAAGGTCATGAGACTGGACGACTTTCTCCGCCAAGTGAAGAAAGACAAGGACCACACCAAGGGATACCGGGTTCTCTTGGACGCACTCCGTATGGAGTATCCCAAGGAAGTCGAGAAATACATGGTCCTCGAACAACGACTTCATGGGAGCTCCGAAGGGCCTGCCCGCATTAAGCACAAGAAGAAACACCCACACCGACAGCCTGCTCCCTATTCGATCGTTATGGCGCCCCAACTTCCCCAAATGGAAGAAAGCAGTGACGATGAAGAGGAGGAAGAAAAAGGAAAAGACACGATTACCGATCTCAATACGCTGGACAAGCGCATTGGATTTGGCCTGGGCGTGGACAACCAGATTGCCCTGGAAGAAGCTGCGGCAGCGGGCTCTTCAGTCAATGGAGAGGAGATGAACTTTATCATGCGCTACAAGATGGCCCGGTTCATCGATCGCAATTCCACTGCGTGCAAGATTGAAGGCATCACTCAGTGTGGTGTGCATCTGCCTGAAGTGTCTCACACCCTCGAAGCGCGGATGACCGCTCTGGCCATCGAACAGTCGCGCACAGCCAAACTCCTTGCGGACGGAGGAGACCCGACCACGGGCCGCACTTGGCACTTTTCCCTCTTTGACATCTAAGTGACAAACCCGCACAATAGCAAATAAACAATTGATAAATGGACAGCGTTGATCACATTTCCTACCATAGACAATCAGGAGCGTGGCTTCGAGACCATGGGGGTGAGGGGCGTCTGTTTTCCTTTCACATACCCGAGAGCGCTGAAGAACCCGAAGAGATAGGAAGGTTCTTGCCCAAGGTCAAACTGCCCAAGGAGGTCAAATTGACCGACCCGAGGAAAGTGGGTGTGTTCTATCTGTTCATTCTGGGTCCTCACCTGAGCGATGCCTGGAAAAGCCAAACCGATGGAACCAAGTACGTGTCTTTCAACCTGAACACTGGTGTGAAAACCAAGGCTGCGCAAAATGTCCTCGTATATCTCCAACAAAAGAGACCCTCAGCTCCATCCAGGAATGCGCCAGCTTCGAAGAACTTTCTTTTTCCGACAATGGACATTGATGTCAAGGTTTCGGGAAAGGCTCTCCCCAAGCAGAACTTTGCATATCCAGCTTTCTTCCGTTTGGAAGTTCCTACGATCGGAAAGCCGAGCTTACACTTGCTCTGGGGAAGATACAACCCACAACAAGAGGATATCTTTGACAAAACGAGAAGAAACAAGGGAGCCACTGATATCGAACCCTACACCTGGCTGACCAAAGAGGGAATGAAGGATAAGTATGCCATTCAGATGTCCTCCCGTTTTCGAATGACCAAGGATCCCGTCACAGGAGACAGGAGATTGTCCAATAGTGGTATCGCCTCATTCTTGACAATCGATCCGGAGGACCAGATGGAAGAGTACAAGCGACTGTCTAATGTCTACTATGATATCTTGAATCAGGTGGGCCAGAAGGTGGCTGGAAAGAAGCTCTTTACCAAAACCCAATTTCGTTACATCTCCGAACAACTTGAGTAGGCGTAATAAACCAGTCTTGCCCAACACTTGGCAACCTTTTTCAAAAAAAAAACACAACCATGGCTTATTTGTTCTCGCCTGAGTACCGCGAAGAAATAGCCCTGAAAAAGGAAAGAGCGCAGAGACAAGAAAGACAAACCCTTCAAGCACGTTCCGAAAAACTGAGAGAGGAGGAGCGAGAATTGGGCCAGGAGAGGGCTGATGTTTATCGCGAGAAAAGCGCACTTGATCGAAAGGAAGAAGAATTGAAGTACCGAGAGCAATCTGTCGCAAGACGGGAACGTTCCTTGGCACAATTGGAAGCACGCTCGGACCCAACCTCCCCTCAAGCCTTGGAGAAGGAGCGATCCGATAACTTTTACAAGCGTTACTTTGGCTTTGCTCCCCACAACACCACGGCCAGCCAACTGTTGTACTTGGTCATTCACCAGGAACATGGAAAATTGGCACAAATGGTTAAGGGCTTGCCCAAAGTCAATGACTTTGAGCTGCCCGCCTACTTTCAGGAAGGCGTTTACCAGAAACCTCACTTTCCCGAGGAAAAATACACACTGGAAAAAGATCGAGTCGATGTACAACAACTGTACATGACTGCCCTTGAGGCTGCTCTCTGGCTCATGCATTTACCCTCCCTCGAGGTCTTTGAAGAGAATATCCTCAATCGCCTAAAGCATGTCAAACTGAATGATCAGTTTTACAACAAGTTCTTGCAGGATGCTCTCCAACAAATTCGCGCCTCCAAGGAACGTGCGGAAAAACTGGAAGGCAAACTCAACAAATTCACCAATCACATTCGTTTACGCTTTACTCTCAACGAACCCGAGAAGGTGGAAGAAGCCCTGCGTGAGGTGGACATCTACTTGAAGTCTCTCGGCTCCAAGCCAGGAGAGAACCGGAAGAAGGGCCTATTGGATCGAGACTACTGGATGACCTTGCCCGCGATCGTAAGGGTCGTTTCCACCAGTATCAAAGGCACGCAAATGGGAGCAAACGCAACCCAGCACCTCAAGCGCGTCTTTGATGAAATGATCAATGTGTACCTGATCGCTTCTTTCTACTTTCTGGCCAACTGGAGGAAGAAACGATCCACTTACTTTGAGCAGTTGAACAAGATGTACAGGATCGGTTCTTCGTGGGAACAATACACCCACCACCCCGCATCGGGAGCCACCTTTGACCAGGAAGGTAACGAGCTCTCGGGAGAGATCGGCCAGCGATACCACGATCTCCACTACGATACCCACACTGGACGACTGTTCAACCAACAGGGAGAGGAGGTCGAGTTGGTGGGTCGCGACCTCAGGAAAGTGGTCAAGGATACCGCCACCAAGACCTTAGACCTTGGCAAGAAGGGGTACAAGGGCGTGAAGAAGGTGTTCTCAGGACCAGAGCGCGCCTACTTTCTGTTCCTCAATGAACGTGATGCGAGGGGAAACTTTGCTACCGGAGACGTAAAGCTCTACAACAGGGCCATGTCCACGGAAGCAGTAGTCAAGGTCAGCGATGTTTCCCCGGACGGTGTAGGGGGAACTCTCACCCTTCCAGGAAAGGGTCCCCGTAGGGGATTGAGGGGGAAGAGAGGAGACCTCAAAGTTCGCTACCCCGCCCTCTTTGTCGTTCCTTACAAGCAGCCCTCAAAGTACTACCTGGTTGCCCACTCTGGTGTGGTCTCCAAGGATGGAAAGTACCGAACTTCGTTCAACCTCACTCCTACAGGAGAGAAGTTCGCCAACGACAAACTGGTCAAGAAGTTCTGGAAATCTACCATCACCATATCCCCGGAATATTTGAACACACCTCAGGCATGGCAAAACAAGCTTAAGGAATTGTTCAACCAAGTGTTCAAGGGCGCTGAACGACACTACATTCAGGACGAAATTCACTCGGACCAGCCAGTTACCGCTCTCTTTGCTGGCCCCTTCTCCCACCCTCTCGATGAGGAGGAGCCCGAGGACGGTGGCGTGATCATCCATACCGCCAGTTCCTCTTCCTCCGCACTTGAACAGTTCTAATCACTCAACAATAAAAAAAGTTTATTCGACCTTAACACACTCTTTGTCCAAGTGGAGACGGGGCAACATCATCTCGGGCTTCCACTCCTTCTTCATCTTCTTGAGGGAGTGTTGGCTCTGGTACTTGCTGTCGTACTTTCGACTGACCTTTCCAGTCGCCATGAAGACAATCTGACCCACTCTCCTCCCGCAAACCAACATCACCGAACGGTCCTTGGAGAAGTTGGTGATCTCCAGGGTCCAGCGGTTCGTGAAACCGGTATCGCCCCAGCCAGCACACTTGCAGATGCCAATGTTGTTGCGGCCCAAAGAGCTCCGGGTCTTGATCATTGTGGTCACTCCCTCCACCCCACCAATGAACTCGTCAGTGTGGCCCAGCACCGTCTCGCCGGGTTTAAGGACGAACACGCGATCGTCGAGGTTGATGTTCTCGTGTTGTTTTTGAGCAATACGCTCTATATCACGGTCAGTAAGCATCTTGGCGATATTTAGCGTGGTTGACTTGGGTGTCACGCCAAGAGAAAACCTTGCATCTCGTTGATTTTGCGCTCTCGCCCGATCGTAGCTTTTCTTATGTGTTTTTACGATGTACGCACGCAGTGTCGTGGCACGCTCGTAGTCGTCTCCCCACAAATCTGTGCTCTTTTTGTAGATGTTCACGGGCTTGTCATCTCCCAATCCTCGAGGGTAAGCACGCTGGCGGTAGAAGAACTCCCCCAAGCGAATGTCGTACGAGTTGGGCTTCACCTGCTCTCGGCGGTAGGGCTCGATCACAATGTCCCCTCGTCGGTACGCCTTCTTGATCTCTCGGTCCGAAAGCACTGAGGAGTACTTGAACTTAGTCTCCTCCTTCCTCTCCTTCTCTCTTTTTCGGTTGCTCTTCTTCGCACTTGGTCTTGGCATTTTCAATTTATTTATTTTTTTTTTCGGGCTCTTTACTTTTCGGTTTCCTCGTTGCTTGATTTTTCTTCTTGGGTAGAGGAGGAACTACTGGCTTGGGAGCTGGAGGCCTCGAGGTCGGGCTGTACAGGTGATAGAGGGCTTTGTGCGAGGATCGCTTCCATTCTCTTGAAGCACTCACTATCCTTGTCCAAGGTCTTGTTTGCACATTCCCAGGGGGTTTGGTAGTAAAGCTCTACCGGGTTCTTGGTGAGCGCCTCTGGAACATACTTTCCATAGTACTCGATCAACAAGAGTAGGCGGGGGTCGCCCTTGGGCCATCTTTGTATTGCGGATACGATTGCAGGCCGTCCCAACATGTCTCCGTCCTCGGCCACGTCCTGCCAGTGGAAGTTGTCGCAGAGAAACCGAAAGATGTCAAGGGGAACCCCATGAATGATTGCCTCATGGAACACCGTGCACGCATCTTGTTCACTAGCATCCAGGAATACATCGTGCGCAGTCTCGTGCACCATCTTGACCAACTCCAAACTTCCCGAACGGATCGCACAGTGGGCCACGGTCCTCTTTCCAATTTTGCTCACATCGTTCCAGCGCTCATCTCCATATTTTTTCCACCAGTCTATTGCACCATCAATATCTTTATTCGTACACAATCGGAAGAAGCGATCTACCGATCCTTTTTCGGTGTTTGGCTCTTCCTCTTTCTTTTCCTCTCTTTTACGCTTCATCACTCAACTGGTCGAATTTTTTTTTGCCTGAAAGAAAAACAAAAGAGTTTTTCGATTGCTTTTTTCCACTTGAAGAAAATTAGTACGTGCTAATTTTTTTATCAGTGGGAGTGGAGAGTGATGGCCAATTGCTCGATGGATCCCTTGGCTTTGTTATTGGTACATCCAGGCTTAAGTCCACTGTTGTTGACGATGAGCGCTTCTCCGCCATAGTGTAGAACGCCAAAGAGAAAGTAACATATAAAGAGGATATCCGCAACGACCAATACACTCTGTTGGGCCACCATGGATATTTCTTCAAGGAACCAAGGGCCCAGTGATGTGAAGAGGAAGAAAACAAAAGCGTAAAGAATGTAGGTGAGTAGCAAGGTGTTCCCGTAAGAAGGGTTGGCGCACTCTCGATTCCTTGATTCCATGATTAGATGGGCCAGAAGGAGGATGGTTGTGCTGATGGCCTGGTAGCTCCAGAAGGGCACATGGTCCTCCGACTTGGCGGCCAGGAACCAGGTAATTTGAGCGGAGAGGACCATAAACACATGATAGAGTGCGTCCAGCGTATCCTCTCCCAATTGGTAGGTGATGGTGACCACGCCTGCCACTAGAAAGATGAGCGATACGCCCATTCGCGCAATGAGGTCCTGGTCCCCTTCCACCAGTTGAAAGTTGACAACATCGTCCAGGGAGTCTGTGAGGAAACCGAAAACAAAGAGAGAAGCAGTGACGAAGGAGGCTGTGATCGTATGGTAGTTAATTCGACGGAGGAGGTTCCCTCGGTTAATCGCAAACACCAAAGTGATAAGCGGGGCGAAGAACAACAACCACCCTTCCACGTGCCATAGAACACGGAGAGCGCTCATTTCGAAAAAAGAAAAAAAAGTTTGCGAGAAGTATGGGGTGCGAGGGGTTAACTAAGTAGCGATTTATTGATCTATTGCTGTTCCATCATGTCACGGTGGCCCATCAGGCGGTAGACGACCTCCAGCTCGAACTCGACCTTGAACGGCACATCGCGCATGGCGTTGACCGCACGGGAGTCGTTGGCCCACTCCTCCAGACCGCAATTGTCCTTCCATCCTCCAGAAACGGGAGCGATGCCAATGTCCAGGCAGCCCATGTTGATCGGACGTCCTCGGTTCGAGGCGGAGACCAACAAAGCCACGGCCTTGGAGAACTGAGCTTGAGAGAGATCAAAGTGCTTCTTGGTGGCAGAGTGAAGCTGCACGGTGTACTGTGGGCCAATACCGACCGTGTGCAGGTCAGAGCGTCCCTCGTTCAAGGCCTTCTTGTTCATGGTAGTGTTGCTCTCGATCACACGGCCCACGGGGCTGTCGATCGGCACCACGTAGCGCTCCACGGCATTGCCGTTCTCGTCCATGCGGTTCTCCACAAACTTGTCGCGCAGCAGCATCTTGGCATCGATGTTGGCGTAGCGGAGGAAGGTGTTATCAATTTGGGGGGTCAAATACACTTGCTTGCCTTCGTCGTACACGAGCTCGCTGTCCGAGGGCACAGACATCAAGCCACGCTTTCCGTCTTGGGTGTAGGTGCGGCCCTGCAGCTCTTCCGAGGTCAGAAGAACTTGCACGGGGAATCCGTTCTTCGCGTAGTTCACACGCACCTCCTTCACCAGAGCCTTGCCGACGTTACCGTGGCGCTCGCTTCCACGGGCGCTGCTGGCAGAGCGGTACTGCACAGCCTTGGCGTTGGAGAGAACCCATCGGGGCACGAGCCCACGGGCCTCCATCTCCGCACACTGATTCATCGAAGCGGTCACGCAACCGGGGTAGCAGCGAGACACGGTGTAGCTTTCTTCATAAACGTTACCTGCGTGGCATCCAATGTTGCTGGGGATGGCCAAGTCCTTCTCGCTGGAAGAACCCACCATATCATTTCCGACCTTGGAGGCCTTCTTGGGGGACGCAGTTGAGGTGTATCCCATGGGTGCGGAGACCTTGGCACCGCTCATCATACTGTACTTGTTCATCGAGGGAGAACCCTTCTTCGGCATCACGACTGTATTAAGAGAGAAAAAATTTAGTTGATTTGGCGTGCAAGTCGTTTTCGTTCTTTTAATAGGAGTTTAGCGAGTGGTGCTAATTGATCAGGTCGCGGAGGAGACCTCTCTGGAACGAGCCTCGAGAGGCACGTGCACCACCTGTCAGGCTCTTGAATTTGCTGATGCTCACGCCAAGTTTCCGGGCGGCCTGTTGTACAGAGAGCACGCTCGCGCTCCCACTGTTGTTCACCATGTTGAACCGGTAGGCATCGGCTGTCACCATGGCAAAGGGCTGGACCAACCGATCTCGTTGGAGAATACCCACAAAGGTGATCTTCCGCCCTCTCTGTACACTGTTGAGGGCGTGCTGGATCGCGGCCACAAAGGGTGCGGAAATAAAGTGCTCAAAGAGCACCCGGTCCTCCTTGAGGTCCTTGATGCCGATGAAGGACAGCATGGCGCGCACTTGTGCCACGTCGGCCCCGTCCTTGCTCATCAGCATGTCACGCACCATGCGAATGTCCCGTTGAGGAAGCACTTGTTCCTTCTTGTATCGCCGGGAAGCGATCTCGTAGTCCAGGCGCTGTCGTTTGTTCTGTTCTTCCATCTTCTCCAGTTCCAGTTGTCGTTTGCGCGTGGTGTAGTCCTTCTCGTCACGGTACTTGTCCCGCTCGTAGTCGAACTTCTCCCTTTGCATGTCACGGTCCATCCGCGCCTTGTCCTTGGCCGCGTTGACCTTCAACTGCTCAAGGTCGAACTTCTTGTCCTGGAGTTGCTTGTCCTCGGTGATTTTGGTGGTGGCCGCGTTGATCTTCTTCTCTTCCAACTCGAACTTCTTCCTCCGAAGTTCCCGTTCAGCCTCATCATTGTCCAGCTCCAGTTGCTGCTTCTTGACCTTGAGCTCGGCCAACTGGTTCTCCAATCGCCGTTTCTCTCTTTCAAGGGGAGCCATGGAGATTGTTTGCTGGTTGTCCGCCATCTGTTTGATCACTTGGGCCTGGGCCTTGTCCACCTCCAACTTGAGCTTTCGAAGATCATAGCCAGTGGCATCACGGGCCCGTGCACGGGCCAGGTCCTGCTTGGCCTTAGCCAGATCCTCTTGAGCTTTGCTCAGACGGTTGTCCCAGTCCTCGCTCTCGTACTCGCGCTTCTCTTGCTCGTGCTTGCGGATGGCCCTCAGGTTTGGTCGGCTGGTCTCCGAGTTGAGTCGACGGCGTTCCGCATCCCTCTTCTCCTTCTCGTACTGGCGGAGCTGCCTTAAAACTGTGGAATCAGTCTCCGAGCTGAACTTTCTGAAATCAGCAATCCATTTGCTAGTTTCGTAATTTCGTTTGTCCTGTTCGTGCTTACGAAGTTGCGCCAAAGTCTCGGGGTCGGTTTCCGAGGAGAGTTTGTTCGCTTGGGCTCTGAGTTTTTGAAGTTCCAGTTGTCGCTTGATCTGCTCATAATTGAGCACATCCTCAATTGCACTGTCCCTTCTCTCCTCTCGGTCGGCCTTGCGCTTCTCGTTCGCAAGCTTGGCCATGGTCTCCTCCAGTTGAGCCTTGGCCTTGGCCAGGTCCACCTGGCGTTTTTCCCGTTCAGCGGCCTCTTTCTGGGGATCGGGGTCGTCCGTCATCTTGCTCTTTTCCAGTTCGGCCTCGGCGCGTTTGGTGCTCAGCGCCAACATCTTGGCCTGGAGATCAGCCTCCATCCTTCGAAGTTTTAGTTCCTGTTCTCGTCGACGGAACGCTCTTTCATTGGGATCAAGGGGAGCAGAAGACCGTGCCGAAGAAGAAGCGCCGCCAGTATCCTCGGCCCGTCTTCGCGCGGCCTGGAGGTCCACCATCTTTCTCTGAAGGTCGATCTCAGCCGAACGAATACGGGTCTCGTTGAGCCTCCTTTGCATCTCTGCGTCGTACTGGGGATCTCCACTACCCCATCCATCAGGCGGGCCTCCTGGAGGACCTCCTCCTCCGCCACCTCCACCTCGTCGTCTTCTGCCATTAGAAGCAAAGGAACCACCAGCGCCTCCACGGAGACGGGTGGTCAACTGTTGTTCTCTTTGCATTTGGAGCATGGTCTCTCTCATCTCGAGGTCTTTCTTGCGCACGTCGAGGTTGGCGGCCTGCTTCTCCATCTGATCCGCGGCTCTGCTCAGTTGAGCGATTTTCGCCTCATCGTCCTTGGCCTCCTTGGCCTGTTCGGCCAGTTTCTGGTTGGCAACTTCAAGGGTACGGGTGGCCATGGCGAGCTTGGCGCGAGCCTCGGCCAGTTCCTTCTGTTGGGCACGGTAGTCCTGGTCCTCACGGGCCGCCTGAATGTCCTCTGGTTTACCAAATACCGCTGTTCCGGGCATAGGCACACCATCGTCGTTGTCTGCTTGTGAAAGTTTCTCAACTTCCTCCCTTTTGGTCTTTAGGTACTCGTCCACCAAACGTTTCACCGTTTCCTCGGAAACTCCAGTGACTCCCTCGCTGGACGAAGGTATGTCTGACGTCTTGGCGTACGGTTTGAGTGCCTCCGCCATTTTCTTATCCATACCTTCACTGAGATTATCAAAATCTTTTCGAACCGTGTCCTTGTACTTTTGGAAATCTTCTTGTGACACTATGCCGGCGATTGATTTTTCCATTTTGTCCACCTTTTCCTGAAGTGCTTGTAATACATTTGGTTCGGTTGAATCTGATGTAGATGGTTGTGCACTCTCAATAGTTTGGAGTTTTTGTTGAAGTCTTCGAACCACACCAAGAAGAGAGTTTTTGCTCACATCATCATCGTCTTGCATGGAGGGTATGTCGCCCTCCAACACTTGTCGAACCAACGTAGCTTGAAGAAGCTTGGTAAAGGCCTCGGCCAGATCAGTTCGGTTCTCTTGAGCAGCCTTGGCAATTTGATCGACCAACCATTGGGCTTTCTCAATATTATCCATTCGGTCTTTCAAGTCAGCAAGACCATTTTGGAGGCCGGCACGACTGAGAACACCTTCGAGTTTTGCTGCTTCCGCTCGAAGTGTTTGAAGTTGGGTTTGCGCTTCCACGACTTGTCTGTTCACTTCCGCCAACTTTTGCTCCTCCCGACCAACTTGTGCTTGAAGGTCATTGAATTGTGCCGTCAATTGTTGGTTGGTTTGGGTAGCCTGCCTCACCGTTTCCGCCAGGCTTGCACGTTCTCTCTCCTTGGCGACTATGGTGGTTGTGAGTGCGTCCAATTGTGCCTCCAGACTCTCCACGTTTCCACTAGCAGTACGCAATTCGCTCAACCGCCGTTCAATGTCTTGCGCTCGTACTTGTGCATTCTTCACTTCCTCGTCCTTTGCATCCAAGGCTTGTTGTGCCTGAGATAAGGCTTGTTGCGACGCTTCTACCTTCTCTTGTTCTGCTTGCAACCGATCGGTCATCTCGGCCACTTGTCGTTCTGCGGCAACTGCTCTAAGAGCACTCTCTGACTCCTCTTTCAACTTCTCGGCCAGAAGTGCGTTCGTTTGTTCAAGTTTTCGTTCAAGTTCCTGGACTGCCTCTGGTGCTTGTGGTACATCGGTTGGTCTCGGTCTCTTTCTAGGGTCTCTCTCGAAACCCTCATCTTCCAGCTCACTAGAAGGGAATGACACAGGTGCATCGTCAAAAACGCCTTGCGTTGAAGAGGAGGCTGCTGCGGCCGAAGATGGATCATCAGTGGCAGGCGCGGGAGCATCTTGCTTCTCGAGGAAGAAGGCCTTGATGACTGTTGCGAAAATATTACCAGCACGCAAAGCGAGTGCCTTAAACTTCTCATCGTATTTTGCATTTTGATAAAGTTGTTTGTCATCGGCGCGCTTGAGAGCTCGAGACTGCTTGCTGTCGGTATAAAAATCGCCTACAGCGGTATTCCAAGCAGAGGCAATAGTTGCAGAAACTCCAATTTCAAGTTTGTCCATGATATTCTGCTTTTCGGTATTAAGTGTTTCTCTGGCCATGAAAGTCGCGTGAAGAAGAATTGCTGCATAGATTTGCCCATAAATCACCCTAATATCGTAGTTGTCCTCACCCTTCGGTAATTCGTCAAACGACCCATCAAACATCTTCTTGTTCTCCCAGACAAACTTAGCCTTATCCTCTGAAACTTTTCTGTTCAAGTATTCCACAACAAGTCGGTACGGACGTTGTAAAGCAGAAATTTCACTATATTCAGAAGGTCTCACGCTCTTCAAAAATTCGTCAAGCATGTTGATTGGGTTTTCAGGATTCCAAACATCTTCAAAGTTGTCTTGGGGGAAAAGGATACCGATGGGCTTCTGGCGAAGTTCTTGGTAGGCGGCGCCAACTTGTTGCACGCGAGGTTTCTTGGGGAAGACAGCGCGATCGCGATCGCGGAAGTCACGCCGGCCGAATAGCGCAAACACCCCACGGATCCTCATCTGCTCCAGAGCCAGGGCCACCAGGCCCTCCAGGCCCCCAGAAATGCCACCTGCCCACCCCTCGGTCAGAGGCACGCCCACGTTCCCGCACACGGTCTTCAGGAACATGTTCACGTCGCTCAGGAAGCGCTCCTCCTCTGTGTTCACAAAGAACCCACGGAGAAGAGTGTTGACCTCCTGGCGAATTTCCTCCTCATTCTGCAAATCACTCTGCTCCTCCTCGTCCCTCCTTCTCCTCACTACTCTTCGCTCTTCTTTTTCTTCTTTTTCTTCTTTCTTTTCTTTTTCTTCTCCGTTTGCACCAATGAAGGAGGGTCGAGGGTCGTGGACCATCTTCACGGAAATGTCCCTTTCCCCTTTTTTCTTCTTACTCTTCTTTTTGTTCTTGGGTCGCTTTTTGCCCATTCTTTTTTCAACCTTGGCTTCCCCGTAGGACTCTCCGACCGAAGAAGAGCCAATGGGACCAAAGTAGGAAAGAGGTGGGTTTTGCGGGCGAGACAAGAACATAATTAGAGATTCATCGGGTTCTTGAGACTGTTGGTTTTTATTTTTGCTTGACAAAGAACGAGGTTGGAATCACAGTGATGTTTCCATTGGCGCCATAGGTCTGCATCTCGTCTCCGATGGCCATGTCGTTGACAGCAAATCCTCCTGCCGTGATGGAGTAGGTGTGCTGTCCGTCCAAGGAGCGCTTGGAGGAGATCTCGGCCAGCTTGGTACCCTTGGGCACCTCGATGGTCGCCGACCTCAGGTAGTCGTAGAGGGGCTTGTTGCTTCCTCCCTTGTTCAGGCCGACAAACTGCTTGATGTGCGCGTGGCGGTCGTGAGGCATGAATACGTACGCGTCCATGTTGTCGCCCGAGGGGTTCACGGCCGAGGCGATGTTGGTCGGGTTGCGCTTCCACATGGCGCCAAAGAGCTTGGCGCTCTCGGGCTCGTTCTGCTCGTCCACCAGGTAGGGCGAGGAGATCTTTTCGTTGACGGAACGGCGGCCAGCTTGTGTGGTGACAGCTCCTTGCTCCTGAAGTTTTGCCAGTTGTTCGCGAGACATTTCCACGGGACCGTCAGCCGTCTCCACAATCACCGTATCACGTTCAGGCAAACCAGGGCCCTCCTCCTCGAAATCGCTCTCAACCCCGCTTTCGGATCCGCTCTCATAATCAGAGGCACCCTCATAATCGGAAGCACCCTCACCAAGGTCGCTCTCGTAGTCAGAGGCACCATCACCAAGGTCGCTCTCGTAGTCAGAAACGCCATTCTCAGCATCGTCTCCGTTCATGTTTTTGTCCCACTTGGCTGCGTTCTTGAGGGGGTCATCACAAGGACCACAGCGACGGCGGAAGGGGTTGTTGTGCTTCAACCGTGCCCACATGTCAGAGAACGCATTGCCCACCTTGGCCTCACGAATCAACTGGTCCATGGCTTGCTCGTCACCAGCCTGAAGGGCCTGCTCAAAGGCGGAGGCGATCATCTCGCCCGAGCGAGCCTGTTGTTTCTTCAGACCCTTCTTCTTACCCTTCTTCTTGCCCTTGGAACAAGTGTTGCAGCCAATTTCCTTACCTTGGAACAGTTGGAACGGCAACTCGTCGTCTTGAACACGATCGTCATCAGATTGCGTAGGACCGAAACGTTTACGGGAGGAACGCTGTTGATCCAGATCAAGCTGTCGTTCGGCGGCAAGACGCTCAGCCTCTTCACGGTCCATCTGGTTTTTTGCGCGCCTGGTTTTAAGTCTTCGAGTCTCGAGAATCGCGCGTTTCCGTTGTTCAGCTTCTCTGATAACAGACGACGGGATCGTCTTGTCGAACAATTCGACACGCGCTTGGAAATCCTCATCAGATTCATATTCTTCCGAACCAAATCCAAATTCTCCAAAAACTTTTCTGGTTTTCGCGTGTTCGATGGTAATAATGATCGAATCAATTTCGTCCGGATCATCGGAAGACTTGAGTTTGTCGTGTAGACGAGAAGCCCACGCCTCGTCAGTCTCGCCCTGCTCTTGATCGAACTCGTAACTGGAACCAAACGCAACTCCAATTTTCTCGCCTTTTCGCCCCTTCTTCTTGCCCTTCCCGCGCCGACTGCACGCACCGATCACCTGAGCGTTGATGCGCCCGTAGCAGTCAGTCGGAAGAGAGTAAGCGGAGCTGCACCGGCAGCGGAACTTGGGCACACCGCACAGCTTGCAGGGCTGCTGCATACGACGGAGAGAGGGATCACACTCATCATCGGAGGAGAGTTCGTGGTCCGAACACTCGTCATCGGAAGAGCGGGCCTCGCGCAACCCGCAAGCATCCTCGTCCACATCACGGTAGCAGGCCTTGTTGCGCACGCGCTGGCGGCAGCGGAGAGCGCAAGCTCTCATCCACCCGAGCAAACCACAGCGCATAGCCTCCGACACGCGCTTGGCGAGGGTGCAGCGGAGCTTGTCCACGTCCACACAGTGGGAGAGGGAGCACATGGCTGCTTCGGTGCAAAGAGAGCGGGAGAGCAGGCTGGAGAGGGTGTTGATCATGTACTGGGGCTTGCACCCGAATCGACGGGTGTACCCACAGAAATGGCGACCTCCGTACTTGTGGTGGCCCATGACCCCACGGAGAACCACGTGCTTGATGGCAGTGCGGTTCTTGGCCATCACACAAGCCTTGTCACCCCAAGAGCCAGGGGACTGGTGCACGACGACTAGATGTGCCACGTGGTTACCAATACGGTTGGCGATGTCGCTGGCAAACTCCTCGGCCTCGTCCACTTGCTTGGGAGCCTGGGAGGCCTTGGCGAGAGCGCCCACCAGAACCGAGGGGTCTCTCATGGGCTGATCGGGTCGGCGTTCGATGGCGACATCCTTGGCAAAGTTGATGTCCGAGAGGATGGTAGCGTGGGAGAGATCCGAAAGATACTTGCCGTGCTTGGTGGAGAAGAGTTCCACGCGCCCGTTCTCGCTGTCGCCCAGGGCTTGCTCAACCTTGGTGGCCAGTTGGTCGGCGATGTGAGGTTCGGTGATGTTGGGGTCGAATTCGAACAGGCACTTTTCGGATTGGGTGGGCAGAACCACCCGACGTACGGCAAACGGGTTCTCGTTCTTGACGAATCCGTTCTTGATCGCGTACCCGATACCCTTGCGCTGGACAAAGGAGGGGGTGCGCGCGAACATGCGCTTAGTTAAGGGGGAGAGGCGGTTGAGTTCCTCTCGGCCAGGGTGAGGTTGGTAGACGGGAGCCTTCATGGGCTCCTCATCGCGAAGGTGTTCGGGAACAAAAGTCATTTTCAATTTTTCTTTTTCCGGGTGACAGAGAAAAGTGGGTTAATTAGGCTTTGTTGGTTTATTGGTTGTTGTCGGCGAGGGTGAAAGTTTACTCGCAAGTGCCAGCCGCGTAGCTGTTGGGGAGGCGATCGCATCGGCGCTCTCCCTTGTCGATGCGCACGTAGCGGGCATTGGTGCGGATGAACGAAAGAGAGGTGTAGATGAACACGATGGTGATGCCGATGAAGAGAGGCAGTTGGAACCAGCCTGACCAGTGTTCCACGACCATGGAGATCCACACAGCAAGATGGAGCAGCCAGGCTCCGAATACACCAACAAAGGTGGCGCCCGACTTGTCGATGGTAGGGCGGAGGAAGCTTACAATCCAAGCAGACATGAGGACGATCACCAGCCAGAACCCGAGGAGAATGAGGGGCACACTCTTGGCAGGGTCGACTGTATCCGACCAGTCGTAGCCAGCATGCTTGAAGAGTACAACGCCGAGGACAGCCAGTCCCACGACCAAGAGATATACCACAATGGGCATCCACCACCAGGTGTCCAGGCCTCCATAGAGCATTTGAAGGGTGGTGTTTGTTTTGTTGGCCTTGCGTTCCTTGTAGGCTGCACGCCTCTTGTTACGAATGTTTCGGTAGAAAGGAATCCATGTGTGTTCCAAGAATGCGATCGGGAAAAGAGTGATGGCGAACGCCACAAAGAAGGGTGTCACAGCAACCCAAGCTCCGTCCATGTTTTTATCGTAGCAAAAAAAAATTAAGGTTTATCGGGCACTTTGGTGTATTGTGGTTTTATTGAGATTCAACGAGAAAGCGCTAGAGGTTCAGAGGAAAGTCATCTCCATCTCCGGTCAGCGTTTCTCGCAGTTCTTGTGCGTTCCGTTCACTTTGTGCTGCTTCATCCAGGGTGTCCCAAGTTCCCCAATTCTTGTCCATTTGATCGTTCCTCTTTGCTCGGGCTCTCCGTCTTACGCGTGCTTTCTCCTCTCTCACTTGTTCATCTCCGTAGGTAGGTGCCAGGGATCGAGAATAGGCATCTCGAAGGGCATCATCCAATTTCTTCTGGGGTTGTTTGTTCTTCACCCGGTGGTACCAGTACCAGTGGGAGTAGTGCCACTCGTTGTGGAACCCACAGACTCCCAAGAGAAGGATGATGAGGATGGGCAGACCATATACAAACACCGAGAGAGTGACTCCCTTGCCCGCGGCACAATCGTTGGTTCCTCCGCACACTCCACACAGATCCACTGGGAGGGAACAGCATATTTGGTTACCGAATCCATCATCGGCCAGGGTTCCGTTGCCAAAGGGCAGGCCAAAGCAATCCAAGCAAGCGTTGTTGCCTCCACACACCCCACAGAGGTCAGGCGTGGTGCCCGAGTTGGGAATACCATCACAGCCCGCACAGGTGGACCCGTCCCCGTTGCAGATACCGCACGCATCGGGAATCTGGATGCCCAATGTGGAGTTATCACAGTCCATGCAATCCATGATGTGCAAGGTCACGTTCTGCATGTCGGTGACGTTGGGATTCAACAGGGAAGTAATCATGACCTTGAAGTGGTCTACGCCCATCACTACCGGATTATTGTAAATCACAAACCCGCTTTCGTGGTTCAATGCTAGGGATCCCTGAACAGGTGGAGAGACGATTTCCCAATCCACGGGCGTGTCTGCTGGCTCGTGGAGCATCTGAAAGATAATCTGAGAGTAGCAAGGTACCGAGTAGAAGGGCTCCAGGAGAATGTCCACACAGGTACTGTTGTCTCCTCCACACACTCCACAGTAATCGAGGATGGCACCCGAGTTGGGCACGCCATCACAACCCGCACATGTGCTATTGTCCCCTTCACACACACCACACTCATCCGGACGAGCAGGCCCGTTTACCACCCCGTAACAATCAATGCACGAGCCTATGGTCACTGGAATGGAGAGGGTGTCGTTGATTCCCAGGGAAGGAACCTCGACCAGTAAGTAGATGGTCTCCATCCCAGTCTCGTAAGGGTCGGGAGTGTACGAGAGCAAGGTCTCGGTATCGGAAATGTAAGTAAAGAGGACCGAGCCCTTGGTGGGTAAGGGCGTATCCAAGGACCAAGTGGCAGGTCCGTGCTGGTTTCCGAAAGGGTAGATCAGAGTAAGGTTAACCATGGTTTCGCATGGAGTGACGATGGCTGCAGGGGAGGCGGAGGGGTTCACACACGTGCTGTTGTCGCCCTCGCACACGCCACAGTCATCGAGGATGGCGGGTCCGTCCAGTACTCCGTTGCAATCGATGCAGGTACTGTTGTTGCCTCCGCACACACCACAGTCATCAAAATCCACGCATGAATTGAGCACCATGTCGCACCCCACACAATCGTCTCGACAGAGGTTGGCGACCCACACACCACCCGAGGTATCCTCGGCAATGGTGCCTGAAGCGATGAAGCATCCGTTTCCTCCACGGAGATCCACGTAACTTCCATAGTGGGTGTTGAAGTTGCCCACACCCTCATCGTAGAGGGTGTAACGAGGTCCTCGGTGAGAGTTGGGGTCCAGGGGATTCCGGTCCCAAACAAAGGTGGCGCCCTGCTGGGTGGCCGAGACGACAAAGGTGTTATCGCCCGCTGCCGCGTAATCCTGCCAGAGAGACACTGTGTACCCTAGACGAGAAATGGCCGAGAGGCCTGAAGGGTTATTGATGCCAATGGGCACAGCGACAGCACCGATCAGCTTGTACTTGTACACGGTGTGCTGGTTATCGCCCACCAACAACTCGTCGTTCCACACTGACACACTCTCACCAAAGCCTCCATTTTCCACGGGAGTAGGCGGGATAATCTGCGTGCGGAACTCGTACTCGCCCGTGAAGCCTGCCGAGGGGTTCCATTGGTAGATGTATACCGAACCCGCATTGTTGGTTGACGCATAACGAAAAGCGGGCGCGCCAATGGCCAAGTACCCTCCGTCGGCCGAAACTGATTGACCAAAGCACACAATCTCGGTCTGATTTGGAGCATTCCCATAGTAAATGGTCTGAAGAATAGAGGGGCTATCGGTCAGGTGCACCGAGACGGCACCCGCAATGTGTGCCGAAGGGTCTCCCACGATGACTGTGCCAAATTGGGCTTGTCCTGGGTCCTTTGGGGGGTTCTCGTCAATGGCCACAGAGTAGCCAAAGTGTGCACCCGGACAGAACTCGGGAGACCGCCAAGCGAATTGCCAGGGCACCTCGGCATTGGGCGTTCGTGTCCAAAGTTGAACTTCACGGGGCTGTGTATCGTGAGACCCTACGACCAAGTGGTTGGGTCCCATGATCAGAGCGTATCCACGCCCCACGGGCACGTAGGTTTCCTCGTCAGCCGCATCACCAATTTGCCATGGAAGTTGATAGGTCGAGTAAGTTTCTGTGATATGATCGTAGTTCCAGGTGGTGATGGGAGCGGGGATGGCCGCGGTGTACTGATCGTCCACGGCCCTTTGTGCAATATGCTGAGAGGCAGCGACTGTCCCGTTCCAGGCAGCCACAGATCCTCCGATAAAAGTACCCTCTGGTGCATCTTGAGGTTCCAGAAGGGTTTGTGAGTAGGTCGCGGGCCCTCCACAGACACCGCACCTGTCCCAACCACCTGGAGCTTCTGGTACTGCTTTGTAGGTGGGAGGGCATTGTGCGTTGCAGAGTGGGGGCACGCCCATGAGCATGAGGTCGCCGTACGTGGAAGGGAGGAATCCACAGATGTCCGCGGACTCTCCCGTGCACGGGGCGAGTTCGAATGATCGTATACCCGTTGCTGTCAGTAGAAGGAGCAAAAAGGAGAGACGGGTATACATTGAAAGAAGAAACAAGTGCGGTTGATCGACGGTGAATATATATATTTGCATACCTGCTGTGCGCGTTCGTTGCAAGTTTTCAATTTCGAGCAGGATGACGGCGACCATTGACGTGAGCTCGCACATCGTGATGCAGACGCTGGCCGCGTCCTACGCGGATCGAGGGGCCATTCTCTACGTGCTCGGAATACTCATTCTCCTGCTGGCAGCCCGCATACGCTTCTCTCACTTTCGCGACTTTCTCCACCACGAATTACCTGCAGCCAGTTGGATTGCCTGGACCCTGGCCTGCTTTCTCTACGCCGTTCTTCCTGCTGAGCTTTTCTGGGACCTGTATAGTGTGAGCTATCAATCCGAGGCGGCGCCCTATCTCTTCAATTTCCTAACCATCTATATTCTCTCAATGATTGTGTGGGGTCTTTCTTGCTACCTTCTCTTGTGGAGGAAATGGCTGGCCAATCTGTTTGCGGTGCTGGCGCTCCTCTTTGGCCTGGTAGTGGCCATTTGGACCACGTACGAGTTCCACAGTAACCATGTGTTCCACGTGGTCCTCTCGTGGTTGCTACTGATACCACCCATTCTGGCCATTTACACATGTTCTGTATGCTATGGGTTCCGCCAACGTTGCAAAGATACAAGAGCAGCACGTGCGCACAAAACCCACAAAAAACAACACACCAACCAGCGCACGATAACAACCGTGGTTCAACCCGAACAACCATGCACGCTGGTAAGAGGAGAGGACGATTTCAGCTTGGAACTACTGGACGATCACTGTATTGTCGATTACTACTGATCTCCTTGGTTTCCTCTGTTTTACTTCTCTCACTTGCACGTGCAGACGATAGACAAGAAAGAATAAACGCTCTTCGACACAAATCAACCATACAACCCACTGTCCAAGAGGACGAATGGGAAGAAGAAGAACTGGAAGATGACGAAGATGACGACTTTCCTCACCAACTACTCATCTTTGCGGTGGGAGGTCTGGCTAGCGGTTCCTTCTCGCCAGGATGGATGCCCTTTGTGTTTGGTTCATCCCAATCGATGACCAACCACGCTCGTTCTGCGGGAAAAACGGGCTACGAGTCTCTGGGATGGCTAAGTTACATGTACGCCGCAACGCCCGAGGAGTATGGGTGCAGTGAAGACGATGTGTGCGAAGTGCCCTCTGAGTTTGCAAACCATCGATCTCTCTTGGACGTTCTTCAGTATGAGTACGGGTATGCCGTTTCGATTTTTTCCGAGAACGAGAAGGTGATGGACGAGGCCCTCCGCCATCACTACCCCATTCGGGGGTTCTCTCCTGCCACCCTCGATATGATGATGCATGGGCAAATGGAAACAGAACTCCCACAAACCCCTCGACGGGTATTGCTCTTCCACTTTGATGGTTTGGACCAGGTGGGCCATTCCATGGGCTATGAGAGGGAAAACTACCACGCACAACTTCTTTGTATTGACTGGCAGATCCAGATGATCGCCGAGGCCTTGGTCCAGTATGACCCCGAGCACACAACCTTTACACTAATCAGTGATCATGGGGGCAAGAATTACGAGCACCACTCGTTCGAACTGGACGTGCTCCAGGTGCCCATCTCCTGGTGGGGTTATGGGGTATGCCGTCACCGGAGACTGGACAGTATTGGCGTGGATACGGTCCAGTGGGCGCCCACTCTCTTTGATGTGATCGGCCTGGACATTCCCGAGGAGTGGAACCATCCTTCGCTCGACGAGCACGTGGCCTGTGATGATGACGATGACACACCTCCCCAGATGCCCTCCTTCTGGAACCAAACCTACGAGGGAGTGTGTCCTGTACCCATAGGGTTCCGTTATCGTTCTGCCCATTACGCCGACGAGATTCGCTTGATCTCCACTTGTCTGATCTTCACCTTTACGGGCGTGCTTGGCTACTGGCTGTTCCAGCACCCTGGCATCACGAGTAAATAAATATACGACAATTTAATTTTCAATGTCTAGAGGAAGCTTCACTTCCTCGATATCCATAAATACAAGGTAATCGATCATCTGGTCCAATGCCAGGTAGTAGGGGTGCCTCTGACTGTGGTACTTTCTCAAAGTCTTCTGAATGGCCATGGCCAGGCGAAACTCCTCCTCAATTCCCTCCGAATGCATGTCTATGTATACTTGCTCCTCTCTCTTTCGTTGGTGCTGTATAAGGGTTCTGCGAACGACTTGCATGCAGAGAACATACTTTCGAGGGTTTCTAAGCCACGCCTTCCGGTGCAAGCGGCCCATTTCCATTTTTTGCGGGATACTTGCAAAAAAAAGCAAGTGGAAAAAAAATCGAAAGGAAAAATTGGTACGTGCTATTTTTTTGGGAAAGAGTATAAAGCGCGAAAATTTTTCACTCACGCAAACAAAAAAAAATTTCAAGTTCGAGGATGGCGAGTAAACCGTTGTTGCCTCTTTTGCCCAGCACGGAAAAGACCTTTCTTGATGCAAACACGTCCTTCTATGACTTTGGTTGTGCGGGGGACCTGCCCGCGAGTATCCCTTATAAGGATGGGGGAGAGGTCAAGATGGCGACCAAGCCCTTTGGGGAGGAGGGCGTGGGAGAGTTTTTTTCCTTGATCACGAGCGACCGTCTGGGCCGGGGACTGGCCCCGAGAATGCTCATGTTGTTTGGCGCCAAGGGCGTGGGAAAGACCTACAACGTTTTTTGGCACGCCGCATGCCACGGGATCAACGTGCTGTTAGTGAACAGCCTCTTTTCCAACGACTGCCCGAACGCCATGCATCTCATCTTCGAGGAGGCCAAACGGCACCAACCTTGCCTTGTGCTTTTTCCAGACGGAGCGGACGTGTTTCTCCACGTCGAGAATGCGAACGGAACCAAATTTGTGGTGAGAAACAACGACGCGCGAGAGTGCCGAAAAGTCATGGATAACCTGAGGGAGGAAGACCGAGTGTGGGTTGTAGTGACAACCTGGCGGTCTCTTCGTTTTGTAAATGACTACTTTGACGAAATCATGAAGAGCAAGGGGATGATTGCTACCGTGCCCTCCGTTGCACCGGACAAGTACCGCGAACAATTTGCGCGAAACACCATTGCCCGCTTTACGCGACTGGAGCCCTCTAAAGTACCCAATCATGCAGTCCAATGGATTGTGGATCATAGTGACACCTCTACGTTTCGCGAAGTTATGGACTTTATCAGGCAGGTGGTCTACCACACACACTCCACAGCACCCAAGGAGGACCGGATCAACAATGAAGCGCTGTTCAGCGAGAACAACTTGGTGCACTCCATCCGAGAGTGCTTGAACAACCTGAACAACAAGGACGAGCGTACTGGGCGCGTGTTTTCCGAATACACGATCGCGGGCGAGCCAGATGCCAAACAGAAGCTGAACGAATGGCACAAGGATTTCGAGGAGGCCGTGAAACGAAAAATTGCTGTGTACGTGCCCTCTCGATACATTTCAGAGGCCAAGAACCCCGGTTACCGACCTCCGCCCCCTTCCTTCTACAACCAGACGGCCAGTTCCTCCTCGTCTCTGGATACGGCGGTGGAAGAAGGGCAGTACCATGAACCCAGCATCTCTCCCGAGATCGACGACCGCATTCACCAGTTACGTGCGTCGGGGTTTGTGCCGAATAGGGGACTTGGTACTGCCCTTCTTCAACAACCTCTGTCGAGCAGTGCGCCCAACCTCACGAGCGTGACGGCCGATCTCTCGTGCCCGACCTCTCCCTCCTACGTGAGCCCCACCTCGCCGCCTCCCTCGTCTCCCAAGCGGAAGAAGCAAGATCCACCTCCTGTGCCACTGGCACAAGAACCCGTGAGTGAGGTGACGCCATCTCCTGCCAAGAAGAGAGTAGTGAATGGCAAACGGTTTCTCAGTCTTTGTTAAGTAGTGAACCTGAAAAAGCAATAAAGCGATAAAATGTCTGCAATTGAAGTGGCCAACTACCTGAATCAGTTGGAGGCCCCTTCCCCTTGGTGGGAGGAGGAGCCTGCCCGTTGGTATAGTTCTGCTGAACAATCAGAGAGTGTGAGCGAGCATTATTACGATATCAGTCAAACCACACCACACAGCTTCGATACGCCCGACAAGTACATGGAGAACGTGTTTCGCAACAACTTTAGTAAAGAGATGAACAGCCATTCACTCTCCACCTGGGTGTGGAGGGTGAACAACAGTGCCGCAAACAACTACCGATGGAAGGATGGAACTATACCCAAGTACCGTCGTTACACGGTCACCTTCCGTCGGAATGGTGTGCTCGACTCGTTTGCGGACTATATGGTTGGGTGTTCGGGAAATGTGGAGACAGAATGGCGAGAAGTTGTGGTGGGTAACCGTGCACAATTCTATGTAGAAGTCAAGGGGGAGTGGGGCAAGTTCATTCGCCCCTTTTGCATCAAAGCAATTGCACTGATCTCTCGTGAGTACTGTGATTCTCTTTCCCTTTCCCTTTCTGTTTTCTACCTAAATGTGGACGAGGAATGCTATAAGGGATGGTTTGATGGAGTGTCAAAGACCCTTGTGATGTCGGGCATTATCAACAATGCCATCAACTACTTGGACACCAACTTTCGCTGTGGGAAACACATTTCTGGAAATAAAATCATTTAATCGCCATACTCTAATCGCAATTGAAGGTCATCTTGGTTGACCTGCACTCGTCTCTGGTAAGGTCCCTTGTTACTCGGAACCACCACGTACTCTCCCTCGCTCTCTTCGGAAGATGTGAGTAGATCCTCCATACTGTCCGCGTGAGCAACCCAAGTTCCACTGGCATGTCGTTGTTCATAGACCACACGTTTTTGCAGAGATTCCTCTCGAAAGGCAAACATCGCGATAGAAAGACCAAAAGCAAGGGAAACGGGAAGAAAGCGGATGTTGGGCGCAATCATGGCCCAGATGAACACAGAGCCTGGAATAAGCACCCAATAAGAAAGTGCGTGAGGGCAGGCGATAGCCAGTACCGTGCAAAGACCAGTAGCCACCATAGTGGCCAAGTAGATGCCCAAAGGAAAGTTTGTTTGAGGAATGTACACGCTGGCGTAGCCTAGCACGCCCGCGGGAATGGCCACCAAGCAGAAGAAGTAACAGAGCTTGCAAGGCTTTCCCTTTTCTTCGGTAGGTATGAGCCGAGAGGAGAGAAGGGCACAGCAAGCGGAAAAGAGAGCGTCAACCCAGAGCGCTCCGTGAGATGCATCAAAGGGCCAAGGAAGATAATAGACTGCTAATATCACCGCCACGGTTCCTGTGAGCAGCTTCCATGACCAGTTGAGTCTCCAGAAGGCCAGGAAGAGCGCAAAGTAAAGGTGAACCTGTGCCGCACTTCGAACGGCCATCAATTCAATTGGTTTACGCCATTAAAGTGGTGTGAAGCATTTATGGTCGTCACACAGAAAATGTCTCGCTGTAAACTATGGGAGATGTGGGAAGCAAGTCCTCTCCTCTCCCTTGTTGCCCTGGCTTGCCTTGGCATCATCGTCCTCTCGCACTTGTTCTGGATGGACATGGCCTATATCAAGTGTCACTGTCACCATCCCGACTATATTGATAACGATGAACACGAGGCCCTGGCCACCTTTTGCATTGCTTATTATGCCCGCTTTTGTGACCAGCAGAGCTTCTCCAACACCGTGCAGAGATGTCTCCACGATCGCCAATTCTTAATCAACTGGGCCCTCACGCACGATCCCATCGACCAAGTGCCCATTGAACCCGACTCCTTCCTCGGAAACATATCTCCAAACGAACGGGAGAGCATGAGTCTGACCATCATGGATCGAAAGATTCCTTTGCACGAGAATGCCCCTTGTCGAGCGTACGTGGTCATTCTCTGCCTTTTCCATTATTGGATGACTTTTCCTATGGTCGTTTCGATCATCATGGGCGCGATCATCGCCGCCCTACATGTACAAATATACGCCAACTGGAGTGTGGCAATGAACACAAAGCACTATCGCTCCAGATAGCAAAAATTGTGACGTCATAATTTTTTCCACTCCGAAAAAAACTCCAGAGCGAAAAAAAAATAAAAAAAAATTCGACCAAACGAACCCGAGACAGCATGTCGAAGAAAGACTTTATTTTGCACGAAACTCTGCCCAAGAGTGCAATGAAGAATGACATTGAAAAGCGCGTGATGGAGATGCTCTTGAACGCGAAAGAGCATACGTTGTATCAAGGTGTGGGCCGCTCGATACTGTTGCATGACCTGCTGACGGAATTTGGAAAGTGTTTGGGTATTACTTTTGGAGCAGGTGCATGTCGATGGATTTGCAGAGATCTTGTGGAGACTCTTGAGGGAGAGTGCGAGCATAAGAAAGCGTGTAGGGATGACAAGTTCTTTGAGCCGATTGCATCTACTGCCATTCGCAACTTTCTGAATAACCCAAACAGCCCAAAACTCTGCTCCAACTTGGTTACAACACATTACCGGCGTGTTTCTGTGTGCGAGCACCCGGGGTGTATGAAGCTGATCTCGTGGTTGGTTCTCAACCTCACCCGCATTCGAGTAAAGTGCTGGGCTAATGCCGTATGGGGTAATGTGCAAAAAAACGCAGGTATCCTGAAAAGCCTGCGATTGCGTGGCATCACCACATGTACATCGCTCGAGCTCTTTGCCTCGAAGATGACCGATGCCAACTACAAGCCAACTATCTGCGACCCCTTTGCTATGGTGACCACCACGCAACGTACAGTGCACACTTACACCCCCAAGGTGTTGTTTACCCCGGAAGAACGTGCGCAAGTTCGAAAGAGATACATTGTCGATGAGAGCAGTGAGACCGAAAGCGAGAAAGAGGATGAAGAAGAGTTGGTTGTGGTGACCAAAGACAACTCTGGCCCTCCTCCCTTACGGTTGTCGCCTCCCCACGAGCTGATTCTCCGCGAAAGTGAAAAGGAAGGAGAGGATGAGAGCGAACGAGTGAGCGATACGGAGACGGAGAACGAAGGGGTGGAGAGAGAGGATGAGTCCACTATGAACCGGTGGCGCGAGTTCTTTGGCAGCAGTTCAGACAGCGATCAGCCCGATAAACCTTCCACTTCTCCCTCTCCTCCCCCTCCCTCCCCGGAGGAAGAGAACCAACCATCTGTTGAATTCTCATACCCCCCTCAACCCATTTATATGAAAGACGACCAGGCAGAGAAGGAAGTCGAGGTTCCTTCGACGCCTGAGGAATCGGTGATACACAAACCTGACCATCCTCCCCCACTCCACCACAAGAAAAGAGCTTTGCCGGAGAGCGCACGTAATCTGAATTTCGAGGAGTCTGCTGAACCTAACAGGTTTAACATTCGTGGCCGGTTGGAAGCCTTACGTGGTACGATCAACGAACAGCATGCAAGCAGAAAGCGCGCTCGCTCTCCCTCCCCCACCCGACCAGAGCCTTCTCCTTCTACTACCAGCTCTTCTTTCTCCGCCACTAGTGTTGAAAAACCAGAGCCTTCTCCTTCTACTACCACTACCGAGCAAGAGCCTACTACTACTACTACTACTACTACTACTACTACTACTACCAGTTCTTCTTTCTCCACCACTACCGAGCAAGAGCCTTCACCTACTACTACTACTTCTACTACTACTGGTTCTTCCCCTGCTACTTTGACATCGGCTTCCTTGACAACCGTTGAGGTTACACAAGAAGCCCTACCTTCTCCTTTGAACGAGACGTGTTCTAGTGAGAGCACACCGAAAAAGAGCAAGAGACAGAAGAGGCGCAAGAAGGTGGAACCTTCCCTTCGCGTGACGCACCATCCCTCTATCAAGGGATTCTTCCTCCAGACCCCATTGTTTGCGGGCTTTGTCTTCCACACCTCGGTGGAGCTGAGCATTGACAGTTCTCTCAATGCAGTGGTCCTCTCGTACACAAGGCTGACCAACATCCAAGAGCGAAATCAAGTGACCCTGGCGCAATTTGCGAGCAAACTCGCTGCACACAACTATCTCGTCCGTCTGGCCAACGAGATTGTTCCCCCCAATACTCAATAAAAACCCTTAACGACTATAGTTCGAAACAAATGTCTTCCTGGAGAAACACCTCCAAGGCACTCGAAGAAGAGATCGACAAAGAACACAGGGAAGTAGTGCTTGCGAATGGAAGGTATACGAACCCCTGGAAGACCTGGCTGGACCTGACCTTTTGGGATGGAGTCATGTGGACCAGCCGGTGGAGACCTCCTCCCCCTCCCGCAAAGGAGGAGATCGCGCAAATACTCCACCCCATTCGCTCTCTCCCCACCAATCCCAGTGACCAGATGAAAGCCACCTGGTTGGGCCATGCAACTGTCCTGCTCCAATGTAACGGATTGAACATTCTCACTGATCCCGTGTGGACTTCCCAACTGGTGGATTTTGGCAACAGCTTTCTTCGCGTGACCTCTGCTCCCTTGCCCTTGGAAAACCTGCCCACCATCCACGTGTGCCTGATCTCCCACTCCCACAGTGACCACTTTGACTTGGAGACAGCGAACTTACTCGAGTACGTGCACCGGCCCATCTGGTGCGTGCCCTCCTCCTTCCGAAAGAGACTATTCAAGAGGGACCCGAACCTGAAGAGTGCGGTTATCGATGACCGATGCGTGGAGTTTTCCTGGTGGCAAGAACGAACCATCGTCCCGAACAAACTGGAAGTGGTGGGATTGCCTGCACAACACTGGAGTAACCGAGGTCTACTGGACATGAACGTGACCCTATGGAACTCGTTTGCTCTACGCTTCACCCAGTGTGGCAAAACTGTGTACTTTGCGGGAGACACGGGCTACTGTTCAGCCTTCCAGTGCATAGGCAAGGTTTATGGCCCCTTTGACCTGGCTCTATTGCCTATTGGCGCATACGCTCCACGCTACATGTTGGAGAAACAGCACGTGGACCCAGAACAAGCAGTTCACATTCATCGGGATGTTCGAGCAAAGAAGTCCCTGGCTATCCACTGGGGCACCTGGATTCTAGCGAACGAACCCCTTCTCGAACCCCCTCAAAAACTAGCAGAAGCTCTGAACAAAAGAAAACTGAGCAACGATGAGTTTATATCGCTCAAACAAGGAGAGAGTCTGCAGATCAAGTAAATAAACGAGGTTTTATTCAATAAACACACGAGCAGAGTGGATGGTGGGCATCACATGGCCTCCTGCAAACACAACTCCCGAAAAGAAACGAAGGAGATCGCGGTCTGTGCGCACAACCTGGTGCACATGCTTGGCCTTCACTGTCAGCCGTTTGGCGTCCTCCGCCAGTGTGATGGTCTGGCGAAGGATATTCATCACAAACGCCTGAACCACGTAGGCCAGGAACACGGGCGAGGTCTCGGGGATACTGGTCTGTGCGGTCCGCGTGCCTGTCTTGGTGCGAACCACCTTTTTGTTCCGAACCAGGCCCCTCTCCATCAACCGTCTCACGCGAACCGGACGGATGAACAAGCGCTCGTCCTTTCCGTTCTTTCGGTAGCGCGCCATCCCCTTGGTTGCGTAGCGCAAGATCTCGTCGAGGATGGTCGCTTCCCCGTACAGGGGCTTGAGGGTGATCGGGTTCACACGAGGGAAGAGCAAGTTGATGGCGGGCAAGACCTTGGTCGTGGTGTGGGCCTGCATGTGCTTGGAGGAGAGGAGCAACTCGCCCATGGTCGAGACAACTCGACGGATAAACAGCTTGATCACATCGCTCATGACCTCGCACGCCTTTCCCGAGATCATGTAATTGGGATGCTTCTTTGAGCACATGTGGGCGTGGAGCTTGCCCACCATGCTCGTAAACTCGGTATAGTTTCTCTTTTTCGGCATTTTCGTGTTTTCCCTGCTCTCAGGAGAGGGGGTTTTTTATTAGTCATTTTAGAATCTTTAGGCTCCTATTCATCGAGGAATCTCCTCTCAGTGCCCGGCAAAAGGCAGTCGCCATCAGCCAACCCCACGCACCCCGAATCCAGCCCACCAACAAACGCCAGGTTGTTCGGTAACAGGGTGTACGGGGGTTCAACTGCTCTCCCCGCTCAGCTAGATTTTCACTCTTTTTCTCCAAGTCATCGAGAAGGTGGCCTCGTTCGTAAAGAAGGGAGACCGATTGATATACATTGACAAAGGTCGCCTGAAGGTCATCAGCCATTTGGGATAATACCTCCCCAATCTCCTTGGGAGGAGCGTGCTCTCTTTCTTCCTCTCTTTCCCTTTCCCGGTTGATCTCGATCTCGATCATAACGAACTTGCGCGTCCCATAGAACCAGATCTCCGTTCTTTGTGTAGGTTTCTCCTTCTATAGATCGGAGGAACCATTCTCCCGGGAACTGGAGCAGCAGCCCTTCCGAGTAGAAGGCATCACTCCGACTTTGTTCTCCGACCAAAGTCTCGTAGAGGTCGTGGGTGCGCACGGTCTCGTTCACCCGGCCCATCAACTTGTGCTGAAAGATGCTGATCCAGTACCAGAGGGCCTGAAGGTGGCTTGCGGGGGAAGCGCCAAACGACACCAACTGGCCATCGTAAAACACACACGCATCGTTCATCAAGTGACAATAACGGGGCAACTCTCTGGTCTCGTGCACCCGGCTCTCGATAAACACCTCGGTCGGATGGTGGAACGAGTTTGAGGGCCAATAGAAATTGTACCAATCCAGCGACCCTCCCAAAGTCTGTTTGCAGATATTGTCCATCAGGTAGACCATGGCCATGCGCACTGCCACCGTGTCCTCACAACGAGAGAGCATCTCGTGCGCATCCACGTTGCTCGCATCCACAATCTTTCTCCACTGGTGGGGTTCGCCAAACATTTCAATCAATTTCATAGGCTCTACGCGCTTGGCGGTCTTGTTCAGTTTGTGAAATAGATAACACTCGGAAGGTCTCATCTTCAGGTTTTGGTAGGCAGGCCTCACGCTGTCCTGGTAGTTGTCATCGTGTGTTTCGAAGGCTTCCTTGGTCAGGCACACCCTCACTTTGTCAATTTGCGTGCGATCGGCCAACAGGGGGTAGGGAGGACTCACCAGAAACCTATTTCGAAAGATCAGGGCACTGTCCAGCTGTTCGTGTAGGGCGGCAAACCGGAGAGCAAAACGGAAGAGGCATTCGGGCGTGATGTAGTACTCCTCCACACTAGGATCAGAGCAAGCTGGTGTTCGGTACTCGCGCACATTGTGCTTGTCCTTCCCATAGGTCCACACGACCATCCGCGCGACAGCCAGCTCGAGGGCTTGCAAGTACTCCTCCAAATCATCGTGCAAAGGTAACTCGCTCCATCGTGTTTCCAGTTGCATGGTCGCGGAGACCAGTTTCTTCATGCTGTACTGGGAGATGGGCCCACTGGCCACATTCACATAGTACTTGCGGATGTACGAACTATCCTCGGGACAAGTGGTCCCTCGATCAAAAAAGCGTACTCGACCCATCTCCCCCACTCGATAGAGGTACTCGAGAAAGACCATGCACGCGCGATACATGGTCAGCAAGGGTGTGTGCTCGTACTCGTCCGTGGCGCCAAGAGGAGCAGGTAGCAGTTCAGCCAGGTGGCCCATGATCGTCTGGTAAGTGAATTCAAAGAGCTGCCAGACAAAGCGAGGGTCCACGTGTCGTATCCTCCCGTTCAACACGCCCACGCCATCTCGAAGGGCGCCCCACACCGAACGATGGTGTTGAATGGCCGAGGGATCATACCAGACCACCCCAAAGGGTATGTCCACGTTATCCAATCGCGCCAGTATATTCTCCATCCATTCGTTCGCCTCCCTATCCTCTCGTGAGGCCTCCACAATTCCATTTTCCATTTCACACTCTTCCTCACTTTCTTCCTCTTCTTCTTCCGAAGAACTGGAAGAGGAGGAGGACGAGGAGGACGGTTCACCTTCATCACTTAGTGCAAAGAGTTCACGAATTTCATCATCCGTGGGTGCCTGATCTTCTTCCTCTTCTTCCGCAAGCTCTTCTTCCTCCTCTCCCTCTTCTTCATCGGATATGACCACTTCTTCTTCTTCAGAGGAGGAGGAGGAGGAGGAAGTACCTTCACTGTCCACGAATTGTTCCCAATAACTTGCCATTTACGTGAATAAAAAAATCGTGTGTACGAGGGTTCTGCAAGCGCACAAAAACACTTTGTTTTTTTTTCTTTCACTTGGAAAAGACTTGCGAGCGAATTTTTTATTCTTGAGCAATGGACCTTGCTCGACTTATTTTACGGCCCGAACCCCCTTCTTACGAGCAATACCTCGAAGAGAACAAGGGAAAACACCAGAGAGTGGTGCCCGGCAATGGACAGGTTGCCCAGTATTACATGGCCATGTCCGCCTTCAATCTCTACTTGACCCCTCTCGCGTGTTTTATCGGAGCGCTCATTCTACTCCCCCGTGCTCCTTTGCAGGAAGTGGATTGGAAGACTTCTGGCTTTCTCCTCTTCTTTGGTTTTTGGTCATTCCCTCGCTACCTTTACCCACTGGTCGAATGGCTGTTCTCCCGCACCACACTGACGCCCGTCTCTCGCACAGCGCATATGATCTTCTGCAACACCCTTCACCAATTGGCGCCAAACGACTCTCGGTTCTGGATGGTCAGTCCCCTGGTGCCCATTTACTGGACTGTGTGTCTGTGGTTCGTTTGCCATAGTGCCCCTCTTCAGTTGTTGGGCGGGGGCTTCCTCATGAACGTGCTCTGGGCCAACCTGACGCACGCTCTACACCGTTTCAATCACCTGGACAATGATAGTCTGCGCGTTTTGCACTACGCAAAGCACTTGCATCCCTCATACTTTCGAGAGTGCTTATTTAACCCTTCATCTACCACTACTGCCGAACAAAAGGAAAATAAACAAGAATGAGCGACCAACGACTATTCGAAGTGGTTCAAAGTGACGACGAGAACGAGTTTGTCTCCAGTTCCTCCTCCGAGGTCGAGGAAGAGAGTAACACCCCTCCTCCCACTCTTTTTGACAATTCTCCTCGGAAAAAGAGAAAGAGGCAGCCCCCACAACAATATTTATTCGAAAGTTCCGAGGAAGAACAACCAACTCACCCGGAAAAACAAGAGGAAGAAAAAACAAGTGAACGGATTACGGCCAGCGACTTGGCCAAGGGGAAGAGGAAACGAGCGCGAAAAAAACAAAAGACCAGACAAGAGGTCCCCCAACACGTACCCCCTCTTCCTCAAGAGACTGGGCAAGAAGAAGCACCCCAGGAACTGGATTTAGATGGCCAAGAAGAGTTTGCGGAAATGGGATTTCGAGACGAAACCTGGGGTGTGGAAAAGAACCCCGACGAACGGGACGAGGAGCACGAGTGTCACTTTAAGCCAGTGATACTACCCAGCCGAAGGAGGCTTGAGGCCTTACTCATGCCCGGAGAGGACCCCAACGGCCCTTGCTTTGCTTGTACATACCAGGAGAACAGTCACGTGGGCGTGATCGGCAAACACTGGAACACGATGACCAAGATGTTGCACGAGTCTCTGACCACCAGGCCTCCCGAAGTGGCCTTCTACTATGTACACCAATTCTTTGTGGAGAACGTGATGACCCCCTTTATCAAGAACAACTGTCATGATGATCAGATGAGAGAGCAATTCGAGCAGACCCCAATCGAGTACGTGTGGTCTCCTTACAAGGTTGCACAACACTACACCCAGCACACCATCGACCCCCTCCTCACCACGGTGTTTGACATGTGGGACCTGAAGGCAGTCAAGGAGCTGATCAAGAGTGATATGCTGGCCAAACAACACGATCAGAGCGGTCGTGTGATCGTTGACCCCAAGGCCCTGGACATGCTCTTCAAGGTGCAACGGGAGGAGAAGGCGCTCTACATGCGCAACCCCGAGAAGATGTTGGCCGCCAACACTGACGCTCGCTTGCCCGAGAAGTACGCGCACATTCACCACAACCGAGTTGCAGTCATTCCGTTCCGAAGCAAGAGACCCTACCCAGACCAATTCACAATTACACCCAAATAACACATAAAAGCACTCTGTGCACAAGACACCCAACATATTTCTTTTTTTTCTTACCTTGCAACATGAGTGGGCCAGGCAGTAACTATGTCGGCAATTTGCCCGACCCTTACACTTCATCGTCACAGAGAGGACAGATTGTCCGTGGGCAAGAGACCTCCATGGTCGCTCCCATCTCGGGCGCACTCCCTGGATACGGAGTGCCCTTTTCAAGTAACTTTCCCCTGGCAGAGACCACGGGACCAGCCTCTCAATCGTTCCTCTCCACTTCGATGGGAGGCATTCCGAGCACCGGAGCCGCGAGCAGAGCACGGGCTACCCGCTACTGGGGTGGTATGAGCCAGAACCATCCCATGGTCACGCCCTCCTATCGCATTCGCCCTTTCTCGGATGGACGACACACCATGCTCTACGAAGGGCAATTGGCATTCGCCTTCCGAGGAGGAAACTTGGACGAGGACATGGTGACCATGCTGAACGTTCGCCTGATCAACGAGTACTGGAGAAAAATGTACTACAAGGCCTTTGAGCTGCTGGCCGAGGCCCTGGACACCAACCAGGGGATTGGTGAGATCACCAACAGCGAGCTGAAAGCGTTAGTGAAACTTCCCACACACGCTTGGGTTTCACACGAGGGCTTCAAACAATGCATGAACACAGACAACAGCGCAATGAGAGCGCTCACCTACCTATGCCCCTCGGTCGTGTGTCAACAGTGGAACTTTGCGGGCATGTTCCTCGGACAAATGCAGACCAACTCGACCTATGGGTACGCCAACACCACTGTTCTGGCCAAGGGCGAGACAGAGGACATGGTGAACATCTGGGGACCCAACTTGGAGCCCGGTGATGAGCTTTGCTTGATCTTCAAGCAGACTGCAGAGTACGTGCGCGACAGTTCGGGCACCAAGATCCGCATTCCGGGCCCTCCTGCGCTCATTCCCTGGGCGGGCTCCCACCGACCGACCATGGAGGAACTCTCCTACCAGGACGTGACTGGCCACTACGCGATCGGACATGCGGTGAAGATCGCCACCTTTATGAACTTTGATGCTGTGAACCTCAGCACACCCGAGAAGCAATACGCAATTGAGGCGGGCATTGTCCCGGCTCCCGAGGGATACCTCTTCAACAACCCCCTGGACGCATCGATCACCGTCTTCCTCGATGGCCGAGTGGGCCTCTTCACTCCCTTCTATTCCTAAATAAATTTTCTTTGTGGTTTATTCAATACTCGTCCGACAACTGGTCTTTTCGTGGGGAAAATGCATTAAAATCCCCCTTCTATTTTATCACCGAATTGGTTTTTTTTTCAAGAGTGCAAAATAACAGTTTATCCAATTGTACGAAAAGATGGCATTCACCCCAACAAACATAGAGGAGTTCCACGAAAAATGGCAAGCCCAACCTCAAGAACAGAATATCGACGAATATCAAGAGGACCACTTGAGAGTGTTTGGAAGGTACGACCGATCGTTCCGCACTCCAGAGAACAACTCTTTAGAAGATGAGGGAACGGATACGGACCTCCTTTACTCTTCGTCCAGCGATCAAGATGAGAGCTCGGACGACGAGTTTCCATCCATGGGCGATGATGATGTCAACCAACAAATACCCAATTGGTATGATGAGGGCGTGCGCACAGCAACCAAGGAAGAGGTGCGCAACTTCTATGACACCTACCAAGCTCAGCCCTACGACGATTTGGATATTGCCGTTTACAACCGCGAGTACGCAAGGGTGAGAAAACGAGAACGGAAGGACGAGTGGGAGGCGGAGCACTACCAGGCACTGAGGAATATGGGACGTGAGGCGAGAACACAAGCTTGGGAAAGGTACTTGCAAAGGTATAGGGGAGGAGAACTGATCGACGCCTCGCTCAACCAGACGCACAAAGAGCAGAGGTTCATACAAGCCAT